>ERZ808270.95-NODE-95-length-56117-cov-5.311530_pt1 | contig 56117 bp, 130 predicted proteins | sample MGYA00521082_ERZ808270 | MGnify/ENA primary metagenome ERZ808270 (study PRJEB31516, sample SAMN03275594) | gut metagenome | biome: mammalia-associated habitat; material: feces | host: Papio cynocephalus | place: Kenya | collected 2012-07-27 ... | reverse complement strand
AGAATCTCTAGGCAGGCATAGGTTCAATAACTTCAGTCGTTTTACTAATTTTTTTGAAAAGATTTCGATCATCATAAAGAATAATTTCATCAATTGCTCTTTCAATCTCTAAATCTTTTTCTTTTTGTGACATTTCGTCATCAACATTAGCAACACGAGCTAAATACTCACAACAAGTTGGATGAACAAACGTTTGACTGTGTTCAATGTCGAACAAAAGCCAATTGCGAAAGTCAGTGAAGTAATCAAAAGGATTGTCAATCAGACTTAACATGAATTCTGTTTCCATTGTTACTTCATTGTCATTCGTTAACTCTAAACTATCATCAATCGCCATTAATCATTTCACTCCTTTCCTTTAAGATACTTCGAAACTGTTGATGTAGAAACACCAAGCTTATTAGCAATCTCGCTCAAAGTGTAGTTAGAAGCTGATAAAGCTTTGATTCGACTAACTTGAGCAGAGCTCAAACTATTCGTAGACTTTGGTGTTGCTCTTTGTCTTAATGTATCAATGTTCGTATTGTTAAGAATCTTCTTCAAAGTATTCTCACTAATTGCACCAGCTTGAATTGCTTCCCATTCTTTATCAGAAATTGTGATATCTCGATCTCTTCTAGCTACAGACTTAACTTTCTGTCTATACTTAGAAACTGCCTGTTGACTAACTTTCTTAGCATCAGCAGGCTTCATATCTGTACCATTCTCTTTCTTATAAGCTTCTTTCTTAGAATTGATTTCAGCATTCGCTAATCTAAGAGCAGCTCTTTCACGAGTTGTATTCAAAAGAGCGTTATTAAGCTTAGACATCAAAGAAGATACTTCCTTCTGATAAGTCTTCTTAGCAGTAGAGCTGTACTCTATCTTACCCGTATTCCTCATCTCAATACGAGCCTGATTAGCTAGAGCCTTCATGCTATTAGCATAATCAGCATAGACAATCTCCATGGGATGGGCCTTGGTGGATACCAGGGTATAGGCGTCGTCTGTCTCCGCCATCTTGGTACTCTCCTGGGTACGTTTCTTAAGCTTATAGGAGATAGTCCCCGTCTTATCGGTATAGGATACCTCCCCCGTCTTATCATCCACCCTCTTCACTGGGTTATACCGATCATAGGCATCCTTATCATTTACATCATAGGTAATCTTCTTACCATCAGTGGTCCGGATAGTCATAGTCCCAGTCTTCTTATTGTACTCACGGGATGGGTAGTACAAGTCGTCGGCAGTCTTCCATAGTTTAGCACCATCAGGTCGACTAGGATCATAGTCCTTATCCCCAGGCATATTAATTTTATAGCTACCCTGTCTCTTATCTACAGACTGCTGTCCCTTAGCTCTAGAAAGTATAGTGGATGCGCCACCAGAACTACCATCTTCTTTCTGCTGGTACTCTTTCTTAAGAGCAGCTATATTGTTATCAATCTCACTAGCTTTGTAGTCAAGCTTGTGTTTCTCTGCATCGATAACAACCATACTATGTCTAACCGCTCTAGCAATCTTATCATTAGGAGCTCCTGCTAAAGTCATATCCGTAATAAGGTTGGAGATAACACCCATCTGAGTTCCTGTATTTTTCATGATAGGATACTCAACACCATTGCGATAGTAATGTTCCTTACCATTAGTATCAACTTTCTTCGTTCCACCATAAGCTAACTTAGGATCAAATCCCTCAAGCTCTTTCAATGGCTGCTGATTCGTAATCTTAACCTTACCTTGACGGTCGTGTGTCGGAATACACATAACTGTATCGCCATCGAAGTCTGCACCAGACAGCTGTTCCGCAATCTTATGATTAATACCAACCGCATCAATAACATCAGTACCTAATAACTTTCTAGCCGCTGCATGTTTATTGTTTACAGTTAAGATAGGAATCTCAAAAGTACCACCATGAGGATAACGAATGAGTGCTAACTTAGAACCATTCTCGTAGTTAGGAGCATACACTTCGTTGTCCTTCAAACTATTGATAGGAACAATAACATGATACTTCTGACCAGGTAATGCTGCTGCCTTTAAACTCACAGCTGCGGAATCACATCCATCCGCAAACTTCTCAAGAAGATGTTTCTTAACTGTAGGATTTGTGAGAGCACAGATCTCATCAAACTCGGCCATCTTATCAGCTTTTGCCAGATTCAACTGCTTCTTAGCTAAAGTCAAACTCTGCTTACCTAAGAACTGAGAAGGAATGGCATTAGACCAATCATCCCAGTCGCCTTCGTCTGCTCTTTTATTGATGAGACCAAGCTTCTTCTTTCCAGTCTTCGGATCATCATACCAATACTGACCACCTTTATCGGCATCTTTAATGAGAGATCCAAAAGGATTATCAGGATCAGACTTGATCTTTTTAAGTACATCGGTCATCGGAGTGCCCTTACTCTTGTTAGTGTTAAAGATTACATCAACACCATCAGGCATCTTGTCGGAATAAACTGCCATTCCTTTTAAGTAATGAGTTCCATCTACAAGAATACGAACCTGAGAGTAACGAGAATCACCTAAAGAAAGATCAGGAACACCTCTTCTTAATTCGATGATTCCGTCTTTCTCAAGACCACCTTCTTCGTTGTAACGAATCTTAAGTCGCTTTGAGTCCAGACTTTCGGGATATGTAAATTTCTTATGATAAGTATCTCCACCATCATCCGAAACATAGTCATTAATGGTCTTTACTTTATCATAGTCGTAGATCTCATTATGTTTTGTACCAGGTAAACAAAGAACTCTTTGGTTAGTCTGTTGACCAGGATTGGTAGGCTGAGGAATTCCTCCTTTATAAACAGGACAGCCTTCAGCTTTCTCAAGATAATCAATAGCCATATCCAGACGCTCTTTGGAAATACCTAATTCTCTGGCTACGTCGCTACCTACATCGATCATTCCTTTCTCTTCAAGATTCTTTCTTAAGAGATTAACTGTTTCCATAGCCTGATTCATCTTATCTTCAGAGCCAGGATTCAGTAAGGAACGAACTGTAGATTCGTTAATTCCCATTTTTTTACCGATAGCTGTAGGTCCAAGTCCATCTTCCTGCAAAGATTTCGCAGTGGCTACCTGAAGACATCTTTCTTCATAGTTAGCCCAAGAAACCTGTCTACGATACTCACTGGATGTAAGACCCATAGACTTAGCAATTGCATTATCACCGGTCCATTTTTTACCATTCTCATCAGTGTATGTAAAATTGGATTCCTTGAGTTCTTTAATACGGCCGAGGAAGTCTTTGGAATGCTGATATGGATTATCTCCAGATCCGTATGGATATCTACCCGAACGTCTTGGCATCCCATAATGTATTAACTCTTCATCGGACAACCGGTCGACTGTCCCAAAATAGGATAATATTTCGTCTGCTAATGAAGACATTTAATTTACACCTCCCCATTCATTTCTCGTAGCAATTTATCTGAATGAATAATCGTATCCATAATCGGTACAATATCCTCTGCTGTAGGATTATGGTAAAGGATCTCATCATTCTGATAAATTCTTAACTCCATTTCAATTTCGCCTGGTTTGTATTTATACTCCAAACAAAAAAGAGCAGCATATACCATTAACTGCTCCATCTTCGCTGGTAAAGTACCAGACTTATAATCATGTATTCTCAACTGATTGTTTCTGAAAGAAATAGCATCTGCTGTACCAAAACAGTATTCCGAATATACAAGAGGCTGCTCAGGAGTTAATTTGAATCCAACCGCGTCGTTCACATAAGTCATGAAATTGTTATAGATTCGATCCATATCAATTGCAGCTCTAGGAATACCATTTTTAAGCAAATGTACTAAAACCATTGTCTTATCTGTTTTCTTAATCTTGATTCCATTTTTGATAAGAGTTTCAGCAAGCTCATGCAGAAGAGTCCCCATACTCTGTGCATAGTTACTTACAAATTTCTGAAAGAGTTGATCTTCAGAGTAATTTAACCAGTAAGGCTGGCTCGGTGCTAACATAGAATGTTTTCCCGCCAATTCTTTGTGATTTGTAAAATTCATTTATTTGCGCTCCTTTCATAAATGAAATCGTTAACAGTTAAAAAATGATTCGAGTTCTTGCAAAGTTTCATCTTTATTTTCTGGATAGATAAAAGCTGAGAAGGACATCTCGTTCATTTTATTCACATAGTAATCCTGATTAGGTCTGTGTTTTGCTTTTGCATTCTGCTTAACTTCTAAAGAGCCCCACTTATTTTCATGGAGAACAAGAAGATCAGGAATGCCCTGAATATATGAAGAGTCATTCTTCATAACAATACATCCAGGAAATCTGTCTTTAATCTCTTTAATGAGATTCGACTGAAATTTGTTTTCTAACATGATAGTGAGTCTCCTTTTCTTTTAAAATAAAAACTGTCAGGTCATAAGCAGGTCCAATAAGGATAATCCTACAAACAACGAGACAGTCTATAATCAAAACAAAGAGAATTAGTATGCCAAAATTTTGGACATTGTAACTCTCTCTCATAAAAGAATATGTTTTTTAAGCGAATTTTTAACCAATCGGTAAGTATGTCTAAAATGAACAAAAAAAGAAGAGGGCTTGTGGATCAAGCGCCTCAACTTTCTTTTTACTATGTATTATTCAATTATTTCATCAACCATAATAAGTTCGTCAATTGTACAATCCAAAGCTTTAGCCAGTTTAATGAGATTGTCACTTGATGGGGATCTCAAACCATTGTAATATCGACTAACGGTCACTTCATTAATTCCACTCGCTTCTGCTAATTCTCTCTGATTATATTTTTTATTCCGATATGCGATTCGTCGCAACCTTCTAGCAAACTCATTTTTCCATTCTTGTTCAGTCATCAATGTCCTCCTTCTTTACCCACGCAAGATTATCTGAATGATGATTATAAAAATCGTCATCTAATTTTATAACCTCACAATCATCATGCGGCCCACCATTGAATGTCTCAGCGACTAATCGTTTCAAACTGACGTATACATATTTATTATGCGTATTACAGAGGTATACTTGCATATCGTCATCTTTTCGTGAATATATAGGTTCGATCAAACGATGAAATCTTTTATTTCGCACCTCTCCATAATTACTTATTTCATACTTAGGATATGATTCGTGCTGCTTCCAAATTTCGTTCATTAATTTTCTCCTTTCCAGCTTATACTTGTTAATTCGGTTACTGAACATCCAAGTGCTCGGCTAAGCCGTTGTAAATTAAATCCGCTAGGTGTTGCTAGTCCGTTCATATATCGACTGAGTGTAACTATAGATATACCAGACCTTTGACTAAGACGATCTTGACTAATACCTTGTCTTCTCATTTTAATGACTAATCGTTTTGAAAAGTTTTTTCGCCATGTGTCTTCGTTCGTTGAGATTTCATTATAGTGATCGTCAATATCCTGTTTATTTTGGACTGGAGTAATACAACTGCCTATTGTATTAAATACATACATTAATCCATCCGACATAGTTACAGTTATCTCTGCATAACCACTTGGATACCAATCAACAACTGTCGCTATATCTTTTCGTCCACGACTTATACACATATCTTCGTAAGTCGATTCGAAATTCCTTAGGACCGGTTCCCAAATTCGTAAATACTTATCCATCCATATTTTCTCCTTTCTGTTAATCTACTAGATCTTCGTAATCACAATCTAGAGCTTCCATAATATTTGCAATACTTTTTAAAGTAGGCATCATTTCTCCAGCAATATAACGACTAATGGTAGATTCGCTTATACCGGTTAATTTAGAGAGCTCTTTCTGACTCATTCGTGCATCCGTTAATAAAGCTTTCAAGTTTCTTCCAAAATCATGTAAAAGTTTGTATTCGTCCATCTTTTTCACCTCCTTTCTTAAAATTATATTTTACGCAATCACCCACTAAACTCTTTTTATTGTAGGTTTATAAAGGATCCTTTAAGCTCTAACTTTTGTACTTAAACAATCCTTTATAAAAAACTTTCAAGGTAATATAAAGGTAGATTGCGTATAATATAATTTTTTAACCCCAAATGGTCCGTTTTTACCCCAAAATCACCCGAATTATTGGCCTGCCTAAAAATAAAATGCCTCAAAAACGCCTATTTATTGGCCTGCCTAAAAATCATTTTTACGATTTATTGGCCTGCCTAAAAATACCCTAAAACACCTTAAATTACCGAATTATAGGCAGTCCAAAAAATACCTAAAATGGTCCGAATTATTGGCCTGCCTAAAATTATTTTGCCCTATTTATTGGCCTGCCTAAAAATCAAAAACGCTAAAAATGCCTCAAAAACGCCTATTTATTGGCCTGCCTAAAAATCAAAAAGTACTCAAAATCACTGAAATTTGCCTAAAATCACCTGAATTTACCTATTTATTGGCCTGCCTAAAAATATAATTCAGGCGTTAATTGCGGCTTTTTAGCAGGTTATACTTGATTCTAATAGCATCTAATATGGTGTTTGTCATGTTGTTTTCCTCATTTTCACACACATATTGGACCATTTTCAGCTCTTCATCGGACATTTTAATCTGTACACGATTCCTTCTAGCACCATCTTTCTCGGGTCTCCCCCGTCTTTTCTTATCAGTTTCGCTCATGTTATCGCCTCCTTTCTACAATTCATCGTCAATTCACAAACAAAAGAGAATATCAAGTACTCTCCTATAACAGAAAAAGTTTCCGTCGCGAATTGACTACCAAACGGTGACAAAATCCACCAAAATATCAAGTACCTCTCATATGCTCATTCTCATAATCCTCGATCAATTTCCGCATAGTATCTGCCTTATTCATACCCAAATCTTTACAAACACGATCCAAACGCTCAAACTCAATAGAATTCATACGCACTCTGTACTCATTCACACGAGGATCTTCAAGAACAGGTCTTCCACGCTTTGCCATAAATATCATCTCCTTTCTTCTCTAATTACGGTATTTGTATAAAGATAAACAATATAACGATTACCTTCATATGAAATAATGTCACCATCCATATCACAGCTACATCCCCTTGCTTCATGTAATATAGTTTCTTTCAATTTCTTGTCAGTAACTTCACCTTTAATTATTTTCTTTCCCTACCTTTCTTTACAGTTAATATCAAAATCTCAGTTCCCTTCGAATATCTCCTCATTAACATTCAGAAATAAAAGAGAAGAGCCAATATTACAGCCCTTCGTCCTCATCTTCGATCTGATTCTCTATCATACGCTCAAATACTTCAAATACAAACATTCCTAATATTGTCAATGCAATCAGAGCAACCAGGCATACTACCATGTACATCCAGTTTCTCGTAATAAACGAGATACCAGTAAATACTAACAATAGTACTCCAAGAATACTCCAAAACCACTGTTCAATAATATCTAATAATCTTTCGTTCATATCTTTATCCTCCTATTTAATAGTGATCAGTTTCTCATAAAAGGATGTGTTTTTTACGCGTACCCTATTTAATAGAAAAAGAAGAGTACCAGTTTTTCAACTAAATACCCTTCTTCATTCTCAAACCTCAAAACCCAAACCTATTTCACTTTTCCGACGGCATCCACAAACATAATTCCACCAGCTACTTTGCAGAGAACACCAGCATCGTCCACAATGGTATCTTTACCGGTCATTTCAACGAATCCAGCAGCATCAATCGGTAAAAAGTATTTCGAATCCTTCTTCATCTGGTCAGAAATCTTGACAAACTTAATAAAGTTTTCCGAATTCCGGTCTCCCTTATTAACTGTATCAATGATCTTCTTACCATAATCATCAGAAATCTTCACACTCGATCTACCAAGCAAATACATGCTCACTCCGCCGATAACTAAACCAGCTCCGATACACAGTTCTTTCTTGTGTTCTCTTACAAACTCCTTGATTTCATTTTTCATAATATCTCATCCTTTCTTTGAATTAGATTTTTAACCTTTCGGTCTGCATAATAGAATAAGTATTTTACGCGCGAATCACATTCTTGACTTCATCGCTAAGTCTCAGAAAATCGTACAGATCCTCAAGGCAATTCTCACACAAATCGAATTTGTATCTAGTTCCTTCAGAGACAGGTACTATATTAATGCCTCCAATGCACTTACTTCCAGGCTCGTCATAATACTCTCCACATCTATCACATTTCTTAGCATTTGCCATAAAATATCAATCCTCCTGCTCTACAATTTTCTTAACAAGATCATTAAAACTATAAGCCTCATCAGTATTTGTTAAGGAAATAAGCTGAAACCTAACAAAAGCTCGAAAATCTGAATGACAGGTATCATCAAACAGAAAATATCTAGGTCTCGAAACTCGAATCATCGAATCATAAGAGAGTCGAATCTCGATTGTGATATCTTTCTGTGAAAACCAAAATCTCCTAATTTCAGGAGTAACTACACACGGTCCAAGCGACCGAAGGTTCTCGTCATTAATTATCTTCTGTCCGATTTCTTCAACTCTATCTTTTTCATGGGTAAAAATTACGACATTCACAAATATCAATCCTCACTTTCATTCTCTAATGCAATATTCAAAAACTGCACACTATAATCACCACTTTTGTTATCTGCGACGTCTTCGTTTAGATAAAACCGAAGATCGTTGTGTATTTCCTTTCTGTCCATAAAATCAAGTCTGGTTTTCTCATCGTTGAAGACAGCTCTGGAAGTAGTACATGGTGTTCTTCCAACCTCGATCGAAATATGTTTGTTATTCAGCAATCTTTCCAGTTCTTCTTTGTTAAGGATGATCACATAATTATTAGCCGGTAATCCAAAATGAGTTCTCATAAAATATTTTACGCTCCTTTTCTTCTTATTTATAAAGATCTAATAAGTATTGAAGAACTTTCTTTTCGATTCCAGCTCTCGGTCTAATATCCCAACCTCTATCGTAATTAATAATGGTGTTATCCCAAGTCCAAGAATCCTCTCCAATATCTTTCACGACCTGCAATTTTGAAATTCTCCCATTATTGATACCAAATTCACTTCCTACATCGAATACTTTCGCAGAGTACAGAAACTTAATGCCATCAATAATAAAAGATCCATCTTCCCACATTCTTTACTCCTTTCTTTGTCTGACACAAAAACAAAAGACCCAGTGCCGTTAACACCGAGTCTTCGTCTTTAAGAATATCAATTCTTCTACTCGTCAATTAGCATTCATCCAACCCCAACACACCAGACGGCGGAACGATCTCAATACGGTAATATTCTGCCTCGTTATCATCAGGAACTATGAAATGATGTTCAAAATCAATCCAAGTTTTATCAAATATACGTCCGTCATCGGTAATCTCCCAACCGATCTCATCACCAATATCAATAGGATCTAATCCGAGAAACTCATAGAAATCGTTTAAATTCACTTCACCTCTAAGAATGAAGGTACGATTCATCTGGTATTCCGCATCAATGACTTCCTTCTCACTCAGTTCAAAAAACTCATCACGATACGGTTCATACCACAGCAGTTTCCCTTCGGTGGGCTTCATAGGAGGATTCTCACGGTATTTATCTTTGGACATCTCATTCTGAACAGCTTTATCGACCTCTTTACCACAAATCTCCTTCAATTTACCACGATATTTCTTATAACCCGCATCGAGCATCCCATAAGCACTCATAAGAGATGCCTGCTGCCTCTGATCTAAGAGATGAATCCCACAAATACAAGCGACAGTAGACGCACCGATTGCTATCGTAGGAATATAAACCGGCCCTGCAACACGAATCTTATCAATCGTATCCAACTCTTCATCGGAATCTTTCTCAGCCTCATCTAACAATTCCATAGCTTTCGGTGTCGCATGGATTGCTGAGATAGCCGTAGCGACTACCCCAACAACACCAACACAAGTAAGAATTGTAGGCGACTTCTTACGAAACCAATTACTCATTTTCTTCTCCTTTCTCAGTCACACTCGCCATTAAATACAGCATTTTCATAACCAGTGTAATATGATTTGTTGTCATCTGTTGAAGGAATTACGCTGGCAAAAATCCTCATCGGCTTTCTGTTTTTGGCTTCAACCACCAATTCAATCTCACCCAAATTTTTAAGCCTGTCGTAATCGCTAGCTTTGATAATAGTTACGATTTTATTTGTCATTTTCTTCTCCTTTCTTTCTATCGATCTTCCGTGCTTTCCGCTCTTCGTATTCTTCCTTGGATATCTCAACCATATATCTTTCCGCGTCTTCGCCTTCCTCAGCTTCACGGTAGAATCTGTTAATATCAATTTTCTCCTGCTTACCATATTCTTCCTTAATTGCGTAGAGTATACCGACCGTATCGAAATCGCCGTGATTCTCGTCAGTTAAGAAATCCTCACAATAAACTGCAATAGGCTTACCCGGCATATAAGGCATGGTGATAGGGAACATCTCATCAATAATTCGGCGTGCTTCTTTCCAATGATATGTACAATTTGGATCGTTAATATCTACACAATAAGAATAGTTATTGTCGGAATATTTCACAGTTCCATCAGTATATACGTTTTTAAATAAGGAACACATACGTTTGCACTGGTAACTCGTACAATCATCTTCATCGCCTACCTTATGCCAAATATCATCTGTATCCTCGATGGGAGTAAGCGGCTGGAAATTAATAAGTCGGTTCAGAATAGCTTGTGTCATTTTAATACTGAATCCACTATGTTCATCCTCACATAAACTCTCAAAAGCCTTTAATGCACTTTCATAACATGCACAGCCATAATCAAACTCTCCTTCCTTTCTTTCCGGATTCTCTCTCTTACAAGCAAGTTCAACCTCTTTCTTAGCCCAATTTAATGTTTCACTCATTTCTTTATTCTCCTTTCGAAATATAAATGATCTTACTGCCGTCCTTAAGCCATACAATAATACCCATAGGAATCGTAATATCAAAGTATGGAGTAGCACACGGTCTATAATCTTCAATCAATTCTTCATGATTGCTGATAGTCTTTAAGAACTCCTCATAAATATCTGTATAGGTCTTCTTTGGTTTAATTTCCTTTAAATATAAATAGTAATCCATATTAGACCACCCACCGCTGGCTTTAGCATGATAGATTTCTCGGTTCAGAAATTCATCAGGTAGTTGGGTAAGTAAAGCACCGTATTTGTATTTACAAGAAGGTTCAATAGTCCCAAAACGAGGATCTATATAGATTTTAATCTTTCCCCCAGTCTCCAGACCTCTCTTCCAAAAGACCGCGAATAAACTCCATTACAGTGTAGGTTCTGCCCTCAAAATCTACATCATAAGGAGCTGTGCAGTCACCTCTCTCAGGTCCAATCTGACGTAGCACAAACATAATTCATTCTCCTTTCTTTGTCTGACACAAAACAAAAGACCCAACGTATTTAACGCTGAGTCTCTGTTTTACGAGTTAGTCCTTCCAATCTGCATATGATATATGATGTCGTGACGTTCTTCTTGAACTAGGTTCATTCAATACGGACATGAATAAATACCACATACCGAATCCTCCGATCTCAAGTCCAAGTATAAACACCACCAAACTCGCTAATATACCTTTTACAGTTTTCATACTTATCACTCCTTTCTATAATAAGGAATGTATATTACGCGTCCTGACCCTCTTTCTTACTATCCTCTTCGACCATCAGTTTATTCACCAGTCGAGTCAGATTCTGAGCACATTCAGGACACACATCTTTACCGAATAATACCTGGCAATCATCAGTCAATTCTACAGTTTTATCACACATACAACACGTAATCATCTTAGACATAAAATATCAATCCTCCTCGGTTCTCATATATCCTGCTGCATAATTTGTATCGATATTTATATAGTCAGATCCTTGTACATTTTGTAAGTACTTAGATGTAAAATCGGCGATACACTCAGGACAAATATCTTTACCTTCCACACTTTCACAGCTATCGTTTCCCCAGTCGTTATGGCCGGTAACTACTCTGAAATACCTAGAGTCATTACCTTTCTTGATCGGGACAATTTTTCCACAAATATCACATTTAACACCTGTAATCATGCGCTTTCTTTGCACAATTTCTTCAACAACTTCAGATAAAACCTCACTCACAAATATCAATCCTCCTCTGCTTCTTTCTTTGCTTCAAATTCAATGTAATCCAGACACCAAGCGCATCTGCCGTTATGAAGTCCAGATATATTATTAACGCATTTCGGACACAGTTCTGCTGGATTTTTCGGAGTTATTGGGTTAGATAGATCAGTAGTGTTTAAAATATTACTCATAAAATATCAATCCTCCTCTAACAGTTTTACTATCTTTGATTTAATTCTAGAAATATACGATTGAGAGTAACCCATAGTTTTACCAATCTCTTTTTTGCTTACAACCCGACACAAGTAAATCAAACACAATTCTATCCCTTTCCTTCAATCTACTACGCACTTGTTTAATTGACTCATTCGCTATAATGTCTGCTTCAATATCAGTATTGTCCGGAATAATATCAAGCAACTCAGTCTCTTTCCCATCACCATCAGAAATTACACTTTGATAATAGGTTAGTTTATCAAGTGGTATAGCTCTTTCGCTAGTATTGCGTCTAAATACTATTTTAAGTTCATTTTTTATTACGACATATGCGTAGGTACTAAATAAATATCCTTTTTCGGCATCGAACGTAATAGCGGCTTTACACAAACCAATAGCAGCAACGTCATAATACTCGTCTATTGATAGATTGTATTTATGTAAAAATGCATAAATTAGATTGTGATTATCCTCAACCAGTTTTCTTTGTTCGTCATTCACATATTTAACCCTCCATTATAAAACACCCCAAGCCCATAAAATAAGAGCAAGGACTGCGGCCGCATGAATAATAAGCCATACTGTATAGAGATTACTGACGACAGCTTCCCAACAAGGATAGAGATACTCGGTTTGTACGAATCTTTCCCAGTTCTTAATCAGATAACCCCAAATACCTACATATACACAACCACCGACAAAGATAGTTATCATCTTTATAATGTTTTGTACTGCTCCTAAAATTGTATCAACCATATCAATCCTCCTTATCTATTGACGAATTGGTCATATGTTAACATACAAACCATTATGTAAATATCACACACTAGCACACTCTCTTCCATCAGTACAGAAAGTAAGGTTCCTAATACTACCACGATTAATGATAATAATAGGAATTTAATACCTTTTTTCATATCAATCCTCCTTAATATGCTTCTTAACGGCCTCTCTGAGAACATCTGATCTGGACTTGCCAGTTCTCTCGCAGTATTCACTGATCTGTTTGTCGTCCTCATCATCAACACGAACCGTATATCTCACACGTTTCGTCGCTTCGTCACCATTTCCTCGTATCTTCACAAATATCAATCCTCCTTTATACCGTATTCCTTTAACAACCTGCTTTCTATGTAGTAGTTAAACGGAATATCAATCTCTTCGCTTATGTATTTACTCACTGCTTCGGTAACGAATTCTATTAGTTCAGCTTCGTCTGTTCTATCGGGTAAATTAATCACTCTGGAGCATTCCATATAAGCGGCCGTCTTTCCCGCAGTAATAAGGAGATCATCCCAAAACTTGCCTGGTTGTTCACAAGTTAATGAGATGCCTTTTACTGTTAAATCGGGAAATATACGAGCAAGTACGAGGTCGATATCGTCAATAAGTATTCCGTTCTTCTGCATGAGTGCTGCTACTACAGATCTTTTATCAAAAGTATTAGCGTTAGCATTACCAATATTAATATTCTCGACTGATGTTGCTACTATGTCTAAACCCAACTCATCAGCTCGTTTACGAATATTATTAGCTTGAGCATTCGTAGCGGTTACAATAACAAGATGTTCCTTAGCCGCCTGTTCAATCAGTTTAGTAGTCTTACCAGAACCTCTTGTACCAATTATCTTTTTCATATATCATCCCTCCTCTTCCTCGGTCTGTTTTCTTACTTTCGTATCTTCCTCATACTTCACAGGTTTATGAGAATACTGGTTCACCGGCTCAGCAAGACAATCATAACAAGGCTCTTTATCTTCGCTCAATTCACGACTTACACAAGTCGGGCAATACTGATCAAAATATACTTCCTTCATTCCATCGTTTCCGTCCATAATTTATTCCTCACTTTCTTTCTCATACTTCTCTCTGAGACTATTGATCTTCATAGCAATATAGTCATATTCTTCCTGACTCTTACCAGGAAACGCACCAGCTAATATGTACTTCACTTCTTCGTAGAAATCATTCATAAAATATCAATCCTCCTTTCTGATAAACTCGACAATATAATCATCCTTGTCAGTTCCTCGTTCAACCTGGAGAATTTCAACATTTTTATCCTCCGGATGACGATTCGCAACGAAATTAATATAGTCTCTTCCCCAAACTTCAATAACAGAATTTTTACATGTCTTTACCATAAACATCAATCCTCCTTACATTTGATCACAATACCAGTAGTGTCTTCTAACTCTTTTGCATAGTCTTCCAGAGTATGTTTATCAGTTACAATATCGTCCATAAGATGATCAATATACTCCAGACACTCGGCAATTTCATCCTCATTGAATCCGTGCCGGCTCAGAGCTAATGCGAAACAAATCATGAGATTCTCTGTGCTGTAACCGGACATCTTATAGGAAATCTCTTCCTTTATCTTGTTCAACTCTTCACGAGTAACCAGAATCTTATTCTTCCGATCATCGATTCGAGCACGTCGTTCAGAGCGTCTCCTTTCGGCCCTTCCCATAAAATATCAATCCTCCTTTACATCACTAAGAGGTATAACATTAATAACTACTACAGATTCATATTTTTCTTGTCTTTTTATTTGATTGACGACATAATTTAGTTCTTTCATGCTCGGCTCAGACGAATTAAAGTTATAAGTTACGTTACCCATACCATAACAGTCGTCGAGTGTTGAATAAGAAAAAACTACGAGTCCTTTCATAAATATCAATCCTCCAATTCTATGTAATCCAGCGAATCCGCAAATTTCTGACTCCAAAACCAACTAGTCCATGGATTCTTGGTCCAATATTTTGTATTATGAACTTCCTTGTTCCAATCATATACATTCGCAATGACGGTTGCTTTAGAGACATCTTCATAGTCACTGGAGATGCACTCGGCCTGCTTGATTATAGATTTTCGTTCGAGACTATACTCGTAAATATCTTTATCTACTGTAAGATGTGCAGATATAATTATTAAAATTTCGAAAAGGACTAATATACCAGCTACAAAAACTGCGACAACACTCCAGAAACTGGTACACTCTTCATATTTTCGAGGAATCATATCTCGGTCGCAAAGAATACCTACTACAATACCTAAAGCGAGTATAACAATAGTAATTAATGTAATAATCACAAATATCAATCCTCCTTCTTTGTATACATTTCACATGCTTCATTCATACACTCTGGACAAAGTTCCATAATTTTACGAGTATGAACTCTAATGTCACTACTGCAGATATTATACTTTTCTCCAGGTGAATAATGTCTATCGATCAGATAATGAACGTCCCATTTAGGAATAAGTTTTCCGCATTTATCACACGTATGGGCAATGGAAGAACCAGTATCTGAAGAACTGTAAATTGTCATAAATATCAATCCTCCTCTGCGTCGTTCATTACACTCTCGTAACCAGTCTCATCCAGAATCACCTTGATAGATTCAAGGATACTGTCGATAGTATAACGAGTTTTATTACTGAGTTTCATATAGTCCTTATGATCCTCATACCAGTCGAAGATTCCTCTCAGATTTCCTCTACTCCAACTGAATGCCCACCAGTCACAAATCATCTCAATAATATAATTGCGTGGCATATCGAGAATAATCTCTCCAACATTCGGTTCATCGTTGATAAGCACCCAATGCTGCCAGTGATGAGGGTTTTTGTGGATATGATGCAGCCATGCTAAGTTGAAATCCTGAACCACCGCATAGGAACGATTTCCGCCATAGAAATATGTATCATAAGCGGCATACTCTTCCGGATCTGTTTTGGACGCATCATGAGCCATACAGATCTGCCATTCAAGATCCTCGCCATCTAATCCCTCCAGCAACTTCGGCAAGTTTTTCTGAATCCACCGAAATCCTTTTGCTACATTCTCTTTGTGTTCTTTCAAATATAAATCGTACTCTTTACTCATCTTTCTTTACCTCCATTTCAATACCACAGGTTTCCCAACATTCTTTACAAGTACCACAAATGTCACAACAGTCATACTCAACGTCACGTAAACTCTTAAGTATATCAGTAGGACATCTATCTTTTATGAAGTCTTCTTTCTCCTCATCAGAATCAAATATAATTTTCATTACTTTACCTCCTTTATTTCAGCCTGTAAGCCATCGTAAGTTCTCGGATTCATATAAAGCGTTTTATCGGGAACTGATTGTGCTATTGTCCCGTTCATCAATGGGTTATATGTAGAAAAACCATATCTCTTGGCCCATTTTTTGTTGATACGCTTCTTCTTATGAGTTCGGTTCTGTCGTAGACTATCAGGCACTACAATAATATTCATGCCACTAAAACTCCTCAGATCCATGAGCAGCTCCCTTCTTTCTCTTATGATAAGGTTTCGGCACTTTCTTCCATGCTACAACCTCATCAGTCCGATCACACATACCATCCGTCCGTACTCTATTCTCGTCAATAGGTGCACGACAAACCTTGTAGACTACATATCCGTCAAATACCTTCTGCCGGTAAATATCAGTCCATTTATCAGTTCGAGTAGAGTACATCAGTTTTCTCACGTACCCATCTGTTGTACCCATTGCAATCGTACAGAGATAAAAACCATCCTCTTTCGGTTTCCTCCTCGGATAACGTCTCCAAAAGTTAAATATCATGTTAATCTCCTCCTTTTAACATATTAGTCTGTCTTTTCGTCACCTGAGTACTTTTACTTCAGCAGAGAGTCTGATATGGCCAGTGAACTCATCAACACTCGTTGAAAATCTCACTGCTTTTGCGAAATCTTCGGATGCAGCTAATTCCCTAACCAATTTACCGCGAACTATAGCATTTGTTTCATCATCTATCTCCGGATAACCGGGTATTATATAATCCGCTCTCAGAGCCACAGCATGTGTTGTGTCCTCGTGTATGTATACCGGTTTTATGAGCATGGACTTCAAATTCTCAAGTTCCCGCTTATACTTTTTTGCTTTCTGTCTCGCATTCATTTTCTTTTCTCCTTTCTATCGTTCGTTAATGTATTCATCAAAAGGAACCTGGTCTACGTCACCACCCTCGACTGTAACTGAGACCATAAGCTGTTTACCTTCTTCGTCCCAGAATAAACAATCCAAAATATCATCGATCTTATCCTGTACATCCTTATCCTGTACATCCTTATCAGTAAGTCTCAGTGCTTCATAACTCTGAAGACCAACATAACTACGCAACTTACGTAACACGGTACCGGTCCACATTCTGAACTTACGAGCTTCCAAACGTCTACTTGCAAATAACGCTTCATAGATACCAAGCTCATTTACCACCAACATCTGACGAGTCTTATTCTCGCCACGTGATCTAATATCCTTTGAAACGAGGTTAGATGTATCTATACTAACTCGTTCCATCATACTGGGGTCAAGTCTCCGTGATACATCAAATGTTTTCAACCTCAAAGCATCACAAATATCCTTCAGCACAGCCCACCATTCTCCGCCATACTCTACGAATTCTCAACTCTTGTGTTCATTTTCTTTTCTCCTTTTCTTTTTAATTAATTGCCTGACGTGTCTTCCACGATGTCTGACACAAAAATAAAAGAGAAGACCTATACAGGTCCTCCCTTTCATAAAACAATATGTATTCTTCGCGAGTTTACATGATACCGCTTACAGCTGACTTCACAGAATCCTCAAAAGCTTTCAGTCTGTCAAACTCTCGCTCGATCTTCATAAGGCACAACTCAACCGGAATGTTATCCAGTACAACCTCCAGTTCTTCTCTCGACATCGCTTTTATACGACGAGATAATTCCTCTTTTTCCATATGTGTCATAGAGGGATTCTTCTTAAGCTCCGTTTTCATTTTAGACTGCTCCTTTACTTCCTTATTTACTACTTTCTGCTCCTTTACTTCACTCATCATTATTCTCCTTTCAATGTATAAAAATATCAATGCTGCAACTCCTCCAGCGGTTGCGATGTTACGCTTCTTCATAATTTACTTACCAATGCATATACAGACAGTGAATAGGAACCGTCTCAGCAGTTTCATATATACACTGTCGCAATGAAGTTAACACGGAAATAGCATCATCAATATTGCCCCAACCATTATCCGGATTATACTGAAGATACTTATCCCGATTATTCTTCAGCTCTTTCAATCCGTGTTCAACTCTGGTTATCACAAAATCACATTGGTAATATTTAGTTTGATTATAATCCCAGTCCATGCACTTCCTGAACATTCTACCAAGATTATATGTTGGATTATCATGCTCGGGTGTAGCTATGGTAGGATAAGCATCACATCCCTCTGCTTTTACACAGATTCTAATATCATAACTCATGTTTTACTCACTCCTTTTCATCTTACTCCATATTCACTGGTATTCCGTCTACTCCAGCTGATCCATCGGAATCTGTAGGAGCGTAGAAATCGCCGGGTAATGGAAACATCATACGGAACAAAGCATAGTTGATAACATCCTGCAAATACTCAAGATTCTTTGTCTTGTTGAATTTAATCAGACAGTTGTCCAGAGATCCAAGCGCATCAACTCTACCCTCGGCAAAGTTCTTACGAGCTTCTCCATACTTATAGTATGAAATATCCATAGCTCCTTTGCATCTCTCAATGATCTTATCAATCTCTTTTTCTTTAATTGTCGGATCCTGCATGTTTAACCCTCCTTGTATTCTTTTTGCTCTACTACTTTGTCCAGACGGATATTGACCCAATATAATCTTCTATTGTAACGAATAAAATCTCCGTCAATGTTACAACCTAATTTCTTTGCTTTATGCAATATTGCATTTTTTTAATTGTTCATCCATAAAATATCAATCCTCACTTTCTCCAGAAATGATTCTCTCAACAAATTTCTCAGGACAGAAATCAAAACTAGCATTTATGTATATAGCCTCATCTTTTTCTGCCGGGTAACAGGTCAAAGATAAATTCTTAGAATACATAGGTAAACCTCCAGCAATCCTCTCGGCGTTGTCGATTAACGACTGACCGCAATCCTTAATGTTTTGTACAAGATCGTTCTTCATAAATATCAATCCTCCTTATTCCCAATCAGTAACTGTGATTGTTACTTCTCGTTTTACAACTTTCCAATGATCCGGTTCGGGCCTTTTGTTTTTTTATAATCAATAGCCTCGTGCTCAGTATCGAATACCTTTGGAAATACACGACCTGTAGTAACTGTTGCAATTGCATATTGATACCCTTTTTCATTAACTTTCACAAATATCAATCCTCCTTTTTGTGATCTGATAAAGCAATAATACGAATTCTTGTGTCTTCATATTTCTCACTGGTCACTATCATTTTAATCGAGTTACCGTCTCTAAGATCTTTAATGTCTTTCTCGCTAAGTGTGATAACCGGCATAAATATCAATCCTCCTTATATAATTTAGGCGATCCATCAGGGTTAACGAGCATCGTAAAATCGCCATAATTACCGCTGAATGTAGCCATAACATACATAACCTTAGTGTCTGTATCATACACAATTGCATAGCCGCTTTCTTCACTTACGACTTCGAAATATTCTTCTTTCGGGTTCTGGTCAAAAGTATAATTCGATGCATCGGTAAAATTACAGCCACAAAGAAGAACACTAGCGCTGAATACTGCTATAAAACTGATAATAAATCGCTTCACAAAATATCAATCCTCCTGTTCTTCCTTATCATCCTTATGATTCTTAATCCAGATATTAGCAGCAACAGCAAATAATCCAGATGCTATCAAATACACTGGATTAAAACCACCAAATATAAATACAGCGAGGCAGATCCAACTAATTACAGCTTCGACCATATCAATCCTCCTTATAGTAATCGAATTCTAAATTAATTTTTATTTCTTCGCCATCATGTGCATGTAAGTTAAGCGTTTCTCCTCTTTGAAGAGATTTAATGTCATCAGGACTTAAAACTATGATTGTCATAAAATATCAATCCTCCTTCATCATCGTTACATGAGTCTTAACTCCATCATTAGAATCATAGTGTTTCATAGCTTCTTCAAGGTCTTTCATACTGAATGAATTTGGACTACTATCGGGAATTATTGTACTAAGTAGTTCTTTATCGACTGCATCCTTCATTGTGGCTTCTAATTTAGCTCTCGCCCTTTCACTACCTTCTTTGGTCCAAGGAAATGGTTCACCGAACATACGTCTAGCCTCAAGAGAGCCAGCTGCTCCGGTAATTAACTCGGAATAAGGGAGAGACTCAATCCAAGAACACAGCTCCCGCCATTCATCTAGTTTGTGGTTCTTACGAGATTTATAGATGTTAGCCAGAACTTCGTAGTTCATCATGACATTTCTAGTCTGGTTATAGTTGCTCGGAAGAAGCTGAATCATCTGCCACCAAATATCTTTACCCTTGGTTTTGAGATATTCTTTCCTGTAATCGTTGAGTGTTTCGATCGTTAGAGTTAAGAGATCCTTAGCAGAATAACGATATCCCGTTGGTGCATACATTATAAACTTCCTATCAGTCTTCAAATGTTCCGTCGAGAAATCATCCAGTGTAAACTCCTTCTCAGCAATCTTGTGCATAGTTGAGCAAGAGTTCGCAACAGTACCAACTTTGTAAGTATCAAATTCTTTCCACCAATATAAAGGAGCTGTGATCCGTACATATACCGACATCATTCTCATAAATTTTCTATGATCTGTACCGGCATTGGCTAAGCGCTGCATAAGATTAAGATCATTAGGACCGATCTCGTTGTTGATATAAGGTCCGCTACAATTCGGGTTAGCACAATTAGGATCACAAGGTTTATCTTCGTGAAGACCTGTTCTGCAAATCTTTGTATATGTATCACTTTTAGTATGACTATTCATCGGGTTTCTAAGACCTTGAATAATAAACATCATTTGCTCTGGACTCGCCAGAACTACATTTTCTAATTTAATCATTTTTCTTCTCCTTTTTCACATTTCTTTTCAAAATTATCAGGAACATCTTTCTCGCCAAACATACATTGATCTGTTATTCCATAGTAATATGAACCTTTATAACAATCCGGTTCCATTAGCCCCATATCAGGTACACCACCGTCTTTTGTACAATTGGTTTCTTCACAAATATCACAGTATCTCGATTTCTCCATGTCAATCTCCTTTCTAACACTCAAACCAATCCAAATAACATTTCATTATAGGCTTTCCACAATACTTACAAGTGGATACTTTATTGATTCCTTGTGCCTCTATCTTTGTATTTGGAAAATGCCATTTGAATACTTTATGTGTAAATCTACCGAATAACTTACCGTGACTAGCAATACTTAGTAACGAAATACCGTAAATAATTGCAAAAATACTAAACAATGTCAGCATTATTAATTTAAACATTCGCTTCTATCTCCTTTCCATATATCGACAAGTTTTCCAATCTTTTTAGCATATGCTATTTCGTATTGCGTGCCATCCCCCAAAGTTCCATCCTCATGCGGGACAGCAACGATCATCGTCGTACATTCATCAATGTTTTTAAAACATTCCATTATAAGTTCTTCTTTTGTTTTATCAGGCTGTGGTCTAACTATAGCCACTGAATAACCCAGATTGAGATAATGCAAAGCTGTTTTTAGAATCTCATCGAATCTAGATAAAGTTCCTATAACATAAATATCACTCATTTCTTTTCTCCTTTATGGTCTCTTAACAGGTTTACCGAACATTCCGGCAATTTCTTTCGGTATAACCGGTAAAATCTCAGAATTATGATCTATGGTAGATCCACATCTCTTTTTCAACCTTGGTTCATCAGGACTTAGATTTAAATTCTTCTCAATCCGCTCCAGACTGTTAGCAATCCTGGTAAGCTGCTTCAAAATATCACTGTCGTACTTATCATGTGCTGCCATTGTAGTCTCCTTTCTTTTCTTCAAACCAATCAATTCTATGATCTTTAGGATTTCTTTTGCACAGATAACAAGTTGATCCAACAATTTCGGTACTTTTTTCCTTGTGAATACACCGACTACAGCTTGCTCCTTCTTCCATGATCTCAAAAGAATATTCCGCACGAACAGGCACCAATACCAAAGCTATCTCTACTAATCTAGCTTCATCAACGAACGTTAAATTACCATCCTCATGTTTTTTCACGTTCATGTAAAAACCACCAGTGCCAATTCTTCCTTCAGTGAGCATTTCTCTGACAATTTTATCGTCGCAAATATTGTTCGAAACCGTCTCCGCTGTAGCTACAAGACCTTTATCATCTTTGGTTACCTCAGCGAATCCTATAACATTATTATGATCAAAATCCCAAGTTAAAGGTATTTTTTCTGGAAAAGTAATCTTACAGTCCTTAGAGAATATGTCATTATTTTTATTAACGACATCGAATAAAAGAATCCTACCTTTTAATTTCATTTTCTCTTCTTACCTCTCTTTCTATGCTGCAGAATATAATCACCGTAAGCGGCTGGAGCTATACAAGTCTCTTTCTCTCGTTTCCATAACAAATAACATCTCCGTCCAGCTTTCTGATTCTGATCTTTCGTGTACATTGTTGAAATATCATTGCTCATTGTAGTCTCCTTTTAAATATCCTCGCTCTTTGGCAACATCTATAACTACTAACGCTGATAACAGCTGCAGTGTGAACCGATCAGTACCACGAGGAGGCATACACGCGATTTGTTTACTGTCCTTAGTGGCTTCATATACTGCTTTTATAAAATCTTTCTGGTAATCTGACAAAGGACGATCCAGCATTTTTTCACAAAACTCTACAATATCCATACGTTCTCCTTTCTACAGCGACTGTAGTGCCTCGGGTTTCGGCTTACTACATTCTTCATTCCACTTCTTATGTATGGCTCTTTCACTAGTCCCCAAGACCGTAAAGCCGCATTTAGTGCATCGCATAGCCACTTTCGCATCTTTTGTCTTGAAGTGATCTCTACGATTATTACCACAAATCACACACGGCTTTAATTTCTCGTAAGGGTTTTCTGCTTTAACAAGATAATACCCCTGCCGTCTAGCTTCTTCTTTCAATTCTTTAAGAGTCATAATTTAAGCCTCCTCTAATTTGCCGAACAATTTTCTGATATGAGGTCCATGTTATCGGTGTTATACTTCAGTGTGTCGATTACAAATATCATGGCTGTAACTCACCTCCAACATATCTATTTCTCGCTACTGAAGTTCTCTTCTCGAAATCCTCACAAGAAATATCAATGCTTATACGATAGCTATCAGACATATCATCATATCCGTAATCATCATTCGGACCGGAACCATAATTCGTATTGCACAAACGCTCACGAAAAGCTTCCGGTCTACCAACGTTTCTACATACTTTTTCGTGAATACAATCTCTACAAGCTGTTTTTAAATTAACGCTCATTTCTTATTCTCCTTTACTTTATAATGCTGCTTGAAATATTCTGGTTCCTTTTCTTTTAAGTCTGAATATAATTCTTGCAGTTCTTTGTTGATTTCGTCATAAGTAAATAAGGAGGTCGCATGTATCTCAACATTTAAAACACATGATTCTAAAGATGATAATCCGCATGCACGCCCCAATTCGATACATTTTGCTAACTTCATTCGTTCTCCTCCTTATCAAAGAATCTCATATCAACCTCGACTCGTTTACCGCATTTAGGACAAAGACAATCATTTCTACGCATAGGATCATTACAAGCAGAAAACCACCAATTACCGCAAGTAGTTAAAATATAACTACCAAATCCAGCAACTGGTGGTCTAGCTTCACCTTTCTCAGTCTCCATTTCTTGGCTCCTCCTCTACTAATCCAACAAACTCCACTCGCTCCTCTGCCAGGCTGACAAAATATCTTTTTCCTTTGTACTCGACGAAATCTTTGAAAAAATTATAATTCTTATCGGGTTCAGAAGCGTATGCTAAAATATTTAGTTTAGTTGTCTTGTTCATGATTTCACCCCTCTTTATTCTCTAACCATACCTGAATTGCGTTCTGACTAGAACACCCTTCGAAATAAGCAACTTCTCTCTCCAGCAATGAATCAGATAATAAAGATCCTATTTCGTCTGTAGATGTGTCCGGTATTTCAAGTATCATCGCTCGATCATTCATAATGAGTATTGAGCTGTTGGATCTTTCTATAAAATCTTTTAATTTAATCATTTCTTATTCTCCTTTACAAATATGTAAACACAGCTGTTATGATAGTAATACCCGCACAAATATAGGTAGCGAGTTTGAGAAAAGCAGAGGTAACAATAATGATCTTTTCAGCGGTAGTGTAATTATTGGCTTTCCATCTTAATTTATCTAATGCTGGCAAACTACTAATCAATGTCCTGACTACAATATAATTCATAAACAAATACGCTACTGCAACAATGGCAGTGATTTTTAACATAATACTCATTCTTTATTCTCCTCCTCTAAAAATTTAACAAGTTCTTCACACAAAGCACTGTTTTTACATTTGATAATGTGATTTGCAGTTTTATGCATGCCACACGTGTCAGTCATTTCAATTGTATAAACATCTGGTTCAAAATTAGGACATTCGTTACATCCCTTCAGTGGAAGATCCAGTTTGATCATTCTTCTTTTCCTCCTTTTCACTTTCTTTCTTAGCCGCATCGCAATACTTATTGAAAGATCTAGCTGTCATACAATGCTCAAAACACTTGCAGATCCGATTGAGTATCGTATATGCACACATCCAAACTATAATAATCATTAACAGTAACTGCATAAAAGTAATAGCCATATTATTCTTCTCCTCCATTCAACATTATTAATGCTCTTACATAGATAGGTTTCAGTTTCTCACTAAATTCAAGATTAGCCTGTAAAAAAGCCATCTGGTCAAACAATGAAAGTTTGTCTATATTCTTTACTAGGAATTCGAGCATCATACTCATATTTTTTGCTTCTTCCGCAGGATCAACAGGTCTCATCATGATGTTTATCCTCCTTGAATATTTTGTCGATCTTATCAATCTCATCAATGGTTTTGGATGCGGATATTAAACAAGCAATCATAAAACCAAAACATCCTCCAAATATAAAGAGTGTAATTCCTCCGATTATGTATCCTACCATTTGATCTGCTCCTTCTTTCTCACCATATTTACTTCATTTGCATAAATATGCCCATGTCTCCGATAGTCTTCTCTGATCTTTCTAACTTCCTTAGGATCGTCGAGGTAATGCTCACATTCATCAGGAAAGCATCCTCTACTGTGGCCGGCGACACCTATGTAATCACAGGTAATTGCAAAAACACCATCGGCTTTTAAATATGTTTTACCACTTGCATACGGACATTTCTTGCATTTTTCTTCAATGATATTCCTTATCTCCTTATCAGTGTAGTCCTTCCAATTCTTATGTTTTGCCATAAATATCAATCCTCCTCTAACTCTTTGTTTTCCAGGTAAAGTACGCGTTCTTTCAAATCTCTTACTTCTTTCTTTAGAGCAAGAATATCAATTTTTCGATCAATGCGTTCTTTCGATGCGTCGCAATATTTGTTATACTCAATTACTGCATGAGACATGATTGCCGCAGCGCCCGCCAGCAGAATAGCATTCACTCCAATGCCGAAATCAAACTTCATTAAACCTTTCACCCAATTTTTTCTCATAGTAATTTCTCCTTTCTTTATTGACATTTTGTTTTTCAAGTTTCATTACATTCAACGCGTCTTCCTAATTGTCTGACACAAAAACAAAAAGAGAAGCCTCACAATTAAGTAAGACTCCTCTTTAAGTTACTTTAAAAATTGTCGTATTATGTATTTACGATAATCCTTTACTACTTCCACAACTACATTATCAGTCGATATTTGACCATGGATAAGATCGTCTGCAAAGCTACTATTTAACGTATATTCATACTTACCAATCTCTTTTGTTTCGATTGATACATACAAATGATTGTCTTTAATAGCACAGAATATCTTACCTTTAATAGTCTCCTTCAACTTCTGATGTAAGTTAGTTGCAAATAAATATTCGTAATCTACCATAATTACGTACTCCTTTCTTTTTCTATAAAGAAATATGTAATTTACGCGATGCTATGATAGTACTTGCAGATTCATATAAACTGAGCTTTTCAAGTAGAATATCAGGCATTAACCCCAAAACAATAATTACCAGGATATCCTCAGCTATCCTCATTAGTTTCAGCCTCCTCTACTCTAATTTCAACATCTTCTGGTACAATCAAGGCTTCGACATAAGGCGGCAATACAATAACTCCTTCTTCTTTTTCTTTAATGAATATTTCTCGTAATTTCTTCAAATCTTCCGGTTTAATTACCGCGTTACATTTGATAACTAAAACGTCTTTCATTCTTCACCTCCAAAAACGAAAGAATAAGACCCAGTGCTATTAACACCGAGTCTTAACTCTTTAAAGTAATGTAACCATGTTCTTGAATTTGATTACAATATTCGGATTGTTGTCGGTTTCATCGAACTCAAACTTAATACAATTGTTTCCAGTCAATTCATCTGAAATCTTCCATCCAACGATCTGAGCTTCTAACACTCGTTCCATCCCTAATGAGTCATATACCTCATTCAAGGATATCCAACCTAATGTTCGAAGTTTGTCATTAAGATGTTGCTCAGCGTGTCTGATAAACATCCTATTATACTGTTTGTCCACCACCCAACATGTACAATCTTTGTTGTATACTACTGTTTCAAATTTTTCTAACATAATTGTCACTCCTTTCTATAACAAGGAATGTTAATTTCGCGTAAGTATCGGGATCATCCATTTACCATTAAGTTTATCAGCGCTAGGAATCTGTCCTTTTTCAAGTCGCTTTCTAACTGTACTTTCAGAAACCCCAGCCATTTTAGCGAACTCCTTAACTGTTATACATTTAGATTCTACAGTAGTATTTAAAGATTCCTCTTCTCTGGGCAGCCATTTCTTAAATACGTCACAATAATATCCTTTGTTATCAAAGAACTTCTTAGAGATAGCCATAGCAAGACCCTTCTCAGGATCGAAGAGTTCATTGTCAGCCTTTACAACCGTCTTGGTTCCATCGGCCCAGATAACAATCGTAGCCGGATCATTAAATATAACATTCTGGATTCGATCCATAGCCAGTTGCTTCGGTGTTCTGGGTTTATAGAACAGATTGTAAGGTGTTGTTTGTTTCTTCATAATTTCATCCTCCATTTCTACCAAGAAACCAGGTAAATACCATTGTCTCTTAAGCATATCAGTATAGGTTAGGCCTTCTTCTTTTCTTCTTAATAAGAAAAGATTATCTTTTAATGGATCAAAGCGAATCCGTCCGATTCTTATTCCATGCAGTATATCACCAACAGAAACCGGAGTCCCTATTTCGGATGCAATCCGAAGCGCTGTAGCACTCCCAATGTCCCAGTAGTAGTCATCCTCTCTGAAATTACGAATAAACATTTTTTCGCGATCAATATTTTTCTTACATTTCTCATCCAATCCATCTTCTAACCACCAGTCCTTCATAACTAAACCCTTCCTTTCTCATAATATTCTTTCACATCCTTAACCAGCTGATGTTTCTCAGCTTCTTCTCTGGAATAGCCGTACATCGTACAGTACCTTTCCAAATATCTCTCGTAATTCTCATTTACTTCTTCTGACATTTCTTTTCTCCTTTCTAGAACAGAACACGATCACACGTTGTTATTTCAAACCCATTCTTATTAATTTGACTTTTTATATCCAAACCATCTGCCGCTGTATTCAGACATAATGCAGAGTTTTCTTCGTTTATATTAGATAAGATACCAGCGGTTCGAACATGTCTGAAAGCGTCAATCCAGTTCGCATCTTCAGAACTAATTACAGGAATAATCACATCCATATCATCCGGAAGATCTTTAATAATTTCCTTTAAATCTGCTACTTTCATGTTTACTCTGGGCATTTCTTGCTCCTTTACTCTGAAATAAGAACAATGTTGACACTATGTACTAAATATGTTTTACCGTCGATCTTAACTTGAATCTGATCGCCGTCTTCAAAATCTGTCCAACTCGTAACTTTACCTTCAACGATCTCACCATTTGGAAGAGAGATAATTGCACGATCATATGTATAGGTCGTGTCGAAGATCTGCTGATTACAAGCTGTCAAACCTACTACTGTTGCTACTAACATTATTGCTATCATTACTTTTTTCTTCATTTTTCTTTCTCCTTTCTTAAGCAAATATAAAGAGGAACCCTACATTATTAAGGCTCCTCCGATGAACTTACTTCACTTCAATACACCCTCATATGCATTCGGGGTTATCTCATTTTACTTCAATAACAATATGACTCTCGTCTGGTGCTCCATCATGCATAAATACTGGCATAATCATACATATACCAATATCATTTTTAATCGTAAGAGGTTTCTTTTCTCCAGCTGGATGATAAGTCAATGCAGGTTTACCGTCGTCGATAATACCGAAAGTAATATCAATCAAACCTACCTTATAATATGTTCCATCGTACAGCATAAGATAAGTAAACCCTGCTCCTACTTCCTTCTTGGTTAGCTTATACCCTTTACTCTTAGCCTCTGCTTTTACTTTGATGAAATCGATTTTCTTCTTAATACCGTCGAAATTCACTAACCGACATACATCTGGATAGTTTCCGTTAGTTGTATCGAAAATATCAATCTCACCTGTTGGTTCAGTCGTTAAAGCTAAAGACCAAGAATTCGTAAAAGAAGTATATTGTTTCCTTTCGAATTCTATCGGACAAGGTTTCTGTAATACTTCCCTAGCGCTTGATGTATAGCTGAAATATCTCTTCATAGCAGCATAACGTTTCTTAGCGTTTGTTCGATCTTTCAGACTTTCCTTGTAAATATCATCTGCTAAAACTGCTTTTAACTCCTCTATACGACCTTTCTGAATCATCTCTAGCATTTTGGAGCTTTTCATCAAATATCAATCCCTTTTAGTAGATTTTTGTTTACTTAACACGATGAAGAAGGCAATTGTCACAACAAAAACAGGCCACAGTAGAAATATAACTGGTGACCTTTTATGGAAAGCCATACAAACCATCCAACCCATGATTAGATAGAGTAATACCCAAAATATCATTCTTCGCTCCTTCCGAATTTGTCACATAATGCATACAGCTGACGTCCATTAACAACTCCACAAGACTCCAGCAGCTTGTTTTCTTTCAGTGCTTCAACACCTCTAACTCCTACAAGATGAATCAGAGCATCCTCATAGATCGCATCCAGATCCTCGAATACCTCCATCACCATTAGGTACACAGCTAAAACATAGATTTGTTCCTTCATTATTTTTCGTTAGCTCCTTTCGATTTGTCAAAATTGTCTGACACAAAAATAAAAGAGAAATAGTACAGGAATCGAACCTGTCCCCCTAGTTTTACCTAGCTCCCACCGTTGGACCTATTTCTCTCATAATAGAACTTGTAAATTTCGCGAAATTGTCTGACACAAAAATAAAAGAGAAGAGTCCTTATTAAGAACTCCTCTCCTTCGAAAAAAGAAATAGCGATCTCGTCGTTGTCCGATACGTCACCATATCTTCCAGTCTCCTGATCTTCTAAAGTGTTAATTCACCGCTCTCTATTCCTTTCATAATACTGCATGTAAATTTCGCGAATTATTTATCCCATCCTGTGAATATCTTTTCAAAAATAATATTTTAACACTAATCTACATATTCCCAATGATATCCTCCAGAAGTTTCATATCTACCTGTCAGAGCTGACGAAATACAAGAACTAGATGATAGGCCTTTATTCATCGATGCTATTGTTATTGAATCGTAGATTTCACCAGTTTCAACACACCTTATCTTTTTCGAATTACCTTTTGATATTTTTCTACGAGTTTCTTCCGATCTCGGTTTACCGTAATTTGGATTTCGTTCGCCTTTATGTGCTTCGCTGAGTTTTTGTCGTGTCTTTTCTGGTAAATGTTTTCCGTATAGATAATGATTTTCTCCTGATATAGCTTCTATCAATTTTGCTTTTTGTTCTTCACCTAACGGAACTCCACAAGCACCTTTACCTCCAGTTGATATGTTATAACCGTGGGCGGGATCCGTAGAATTATATTCAGAAATATATTGCCGCTCTAACTCATAAGCTTCATTTTCGCATATATCCGATGCTAAAATATCATGATCAAAGTTATCCCATCCGAATTTCTGTATATCGTCATACATGGTATTATTGAATTTATATCCGCATCCATTTGCACCCCATCGACGTTCAGGACTAGTGCTAGTGCAACCTACATATACTTTTCCTTCTGGACTAGAATGTTTATAAACTGTATATTTTCTTTCTTCCATTACAATCCTTTCTTACCATTTGCACCACCGATTTTCATTAAATTTTTTCTTTTGCACTAATGCTTTACTAATCGCCAAGTCAATTCCTGAGCGTGATTTTAGATGATAATAATATAAATCGGTATATGGTGTGTTAAGTCTATCAATTCGCCCAGCAGACTGTAGCATTACCTTATATGAATAGTTCTGACTGTAGAATATAATTGTGTCAGTCTTGATACAATTCCAACCTGCGTTACCAGCAGTATAGTTGACCAAATATACCCACTTATCCCCTGTCGGTAATGGCTGATGAGCATGACCGTTATATTCCGCAATCTTAGTACCATCTGGATAAGCTAAGTTCTTCAATATCTCCAACTCATAATCGAAGTTGTAGAATATAATAGCTTTCGGATGCTTCTCCATCAACTCTAGTAATGCAACTTGTCTGGAATCATCCTCATTCACAATTCGTCTCAAAACATAGCATAATCCAGCGGCCTGCTGAATCGGTTCATTCTTATACGGATCCCAGCGATTCCTCATAGCATCTCGATATTTCATCTTGTCATATGTGCAATCAATGTTTTCATGATGCGGTACAGTCTTCCTATCAAAATCCATATCAACTAAGATACTATCTCTAAGACGAATCAATCTGGTTTCATTTCGATATGCTATAACTTGCGGGAACTTCGCAAACCTAGAATATACGAAATGCTCATTACGAAATTCTGTTTTGTTTCGGAAGAACCCATTTGCTATAAACACTGCTTCGTAATCGGACCAAGCGTCGCCGGGGGAAGCTGATAATATGATCCAATCATTATATTTCGCTATCTTGAGGAAACTCTTAACCCAGGCACCAGATCCTGTTACTCTGTCTTCATCAAATATAAAGAACGCATCTCGAATGTCATCGTACTTTTTAATATTGTTCCAGGAATCAATAAATATTTTATTACCATAATGCGTCTTTCTCGTTTCTTTATCGGGATATAATAAGAATGGCACCAATTCCTCGACCCACTCATTTAGGTTTCGCTTCTGAGCCGTCGTTATGATAACGAGATCTTTCGGATTCTTCATAGGAATAACCTTATCTCGATCTAACCATCCTCCATTCTCTTTAAAGTAGTAAAATATGCTTGTTCGAGATTTACCCGATCCAACCCCGCCATTTAATATGCACCCAGTTCGCATTCGTTTTACTGCATCTAACTGATAGTCTCGTAAGAAAGAGGTGGTGTCGTAGTCGTGTATAATTTTACTCATCCACTCACCACCCTCTCAAATGATGACAGACCATATTGGACAAATATCTTCTATCATGCTCGTTAAGACGATATACCAAATCGAATCCAGTAGAGCCATCAAAGTCGTACATAACATATCCATACTGAGTGTCACTAATATCTCCGTACTCAGCACATAATTGTACTAATTGCCTCGATAGCTCATCAAATTCGTGATCAGATATAAAGTTAGTGTTGTGTTCGTAATAGGCAATGGAGTTGAGGATTACTTTTCGCTGCAGGAATTCGATCTTTGTCTTTAAATCCCAATCTTCCGGAAATACCTGCATGTTACACCTTCTTCACCGGAGTGACCAGTTTAGAATATAAATCCTCAGCTTCTTTACCCTGCAACGCATTGATGATCTCAACTGATTGATTCGGCCTCTTTCTTCCCACAACCATTACACTCAAATCACCATTAACAGTAAAATCCACACTTACTAAAATAGTATCTTGTATTTCTTTTTCCATATCTTAGCTCCTTTATCTTTTTAATAACTCAGGTGGGAAATCACAACAATACGGCTTATGTTTCCCATGCCACACCATAAATTCAGTACATCTAACTTTCTTAAGATTCAAGCTCTCCAATACATAACCTCTTTCACATATTGGAAGTCCGTGAAGTCTATCAGTCGCTGCCATCGGATTTATCTCCTTTCTTCTTATAGAAATGACAGTTCGGATTCTCTTTACAATAGAGAGAAGTAAGAGCTGTACATTCCGTGGTATGATACGCAAAACAATCTTTCTTCGGCTCATACTTTGATGTAACTACATCGGGCCGATACACTAAACTTTTTCCCATCGATTTTCTCCTTTCACTCACCGAGTTTAACATCAGTTATTCAGTTTCGCTTTACTCAATACTTTTAATATCAGTCATTCAGTTTCACTTTGCTCAATACTTTTAACATCAGTCATTCAGTTTCACTTTGCTCAACGATTTTTACATCTGTTAAAACATAGTCCCAGGCTGTTCCAAAATGCGTAATTCCCCAGACATAAATATCAAGTCTCTCATTATAGAACACGATCTCATCAGTATGCTCTGATAGAAACTGATAACCGTAATAAGAGATAACATAATTCTGGTAGATCTCCTCATCATAGATTTCGCCATTGACAAGTTCCCAGTAATCTTCTTGAGTTTCTTCCATAAGAGTATTGTTTAGAATACAGTCTCCTACAATTCTGGATAGAGTTAGATAATCCAAATATCCATTCTCTAATCCGTAATCTGATACTTTTTCTCCATAGACTTTTCCATCGTATACTCTCATTTCATTTGTGTTCACTTAGAGCACATCCTTTTCAGTTATTTGTTTTGTTCCGCCGCGTCTTCCATAATGTCTGACACAAAATTAAAAGAGCAGACCCTAAGTTTCCTTAGAGCCTACTCCTTCTTTCAATCATGAAAATATCAATCACTACCCATGCTTATCGCCTCATTTTTTCTCAGTTTCTTTGAAAATCCATCTTAACCAAACGGCATCTTCTCAGTTTCTTCGAAAACAAAAAGAAGCCTCAACCATTTCTGGTCAAGACTCCTTCTTTTCTGTTACGTCCAAAAGCTTCTTAGCGGCTGATGTCTTACAAACGTTTACCACGATATTATCCAAAGCTAGAACACCTACTAAAATGATCCAACTAGGGATATTAACCGTTTTGTCTCCTTTTGTAATTTTCACCGTTATTCACTCCCTTTCCATAATAGGGAATGTATTTGCCGCGAAATTAATTATCATACCAAACTTCTTGGACAACAAAAGATACCCATCTACTAGAACTACCGTAATTATCTGCATGAAATCTAAATCCGACATATGCACCGCCATATGGATTAGTGTATGAATAGGTAACAGGCTGACCATTTTGTAAATTCATCTCTTGATCACCCGGTTGAGAAGTAATAGCGTATTGAGTGCTTAATGATGTCGGATACATAAGTACTTGATAGTTACACTCGTAAGTATCCCAGTTACCATAGTTAGCCGCGTATAATTGTACATGGACTGTTTTTCCTGCTGGTATTGGTACATTGAAATAAATTCTAACAGTAACCGATATGTCTTCGTCTGTCCAAAGTTGGCATGTAGATCCAGAATATCTAGGAGGCCAATCTTCATCATATCCATTTTGAGAATACACACCCATAGATACACCCGAACATAAAGCGCTATTATGCACCAATCTTACGACAGTCTGTCTCCATTGTGCATAAACCGTAATATTATCAGTCAGTGTAATCCGTGCACCAACGGCACCATAATTCCATCCAGTGAATGCGTACTCTGTTCTTGCATATCCATTTGCCGGTAAAGTAATCGTAGGATTCGCAGTATTACCATTATTATAGTATTGAGTGCCACTGATACTTGCGACCGATCCGCTTGTAGCTCCATTACCGTTAAAGGAAGCTGTTAAAGTTCTCTTATACACCGCATACAAAGTAATAGGTTCGTCACCCATAACTTTAGAAGATAGTACACTACTAGAAGCTGTCTTATCTTCTCTCCAACCAACAAATGTCCATCCTGAGAAATGATTTAAATAGTTGACAGTTTTAGGCGTCAGAACAGATGCTTCACTATCTACTTCTTCCTGAGCGTAGTCAGTCGGGTTGAAATAGTAAGTTACTACATTACCAGCACTGAACACTTTCACACCATCGTGATACCATTTCTTCACTTTCTGACCATTGTAGTTCATTTTTTTAACTGCTGACTGATTACAAGTTAGTGTTGTAGCCATGATATCACCTCCTTATTTTCCGTCAGATACTGTATTGAGTACTCCAGTCTCAGCATTGAAAGACTCAATATACAATGCTTTTTTTAACTTATCCCCGACCGCTTTAGCATCTGCAGCTTTTCCCGATGTCGTTAGCGCCTCATCTGTTTTTATATCGGGATACATCTCCGTGACATTTCCTTCACTGTCCACATAGGAGAGTGTCCCTTCGATTTTTGTAATTATAGGTTCTGCCATGATTTATCCCTCCTTATGAACCAGATTTAGTGTTGAGCGTTCCAGTAGTAGCATCGAAAGATTCAACAATCAATGCCTTACTCTTAATATCATCAATAGCACTCTTAACAACCTTATTCTGCACTGCGTTAGTACTGGTAGCACTTAAGTCAGAATCGATAGTAGGTTTGTTACTAAGATCATTGTAATTACCACTGAAACTAGAAGCACCTGCACCGATATTTGATCGAGCATTAGCTTTCTCCTCGTCCGTCAATCCCTGATCTGCAACAGTGGATACAGCTTTGAAGTTTCCTACATTACCAAGTCCAATATCTTCTTTGGTATGTGTATGATCAATATCGGATTTCGTCGCCAATGCGGTATTCATAGCTTCAGTTGTAGCTTTAGCATCCAATTCGGTCTGGAGAGACGCATCCAGATCATCCTTAGAAACCTTATCTTTCTTAGCAAGAGCACCAAGCGCATTGATAACTGTCAAAATATCATCTACAACTGTCTTATCAGCTTTGTTTTCAACAGCCGCAGTAAGAGCATCTGCAGCTTCCTGGTGTTCCTCAATATAAGCAGCCAGTTCAGTAAAGGTATCGTAAGCTTCTACAGGAAGATCACCCATAATCTCCTGCTTCAACGCTGCGATCTGTTCTGTAACCTCAGTCTGAGTAGGTCTGAGATTAATAGCTTTATCAGTGTCACTGAATTTGGTATCAGAAGACGCCTGTAAAGCACTGATCTTTGTGTCGACATCCGCAGTTGTAGCTTTAGCGTCTAATTCGGTCTGGAGAGACGCATCCAGATCATCCTTAGAAACCTTATCTTTAGTAGCCAAATCACCCAATGCAGATAAATCAGCTTTTGTCTCCAGCTTTGTATTAATATTAGACTCAAGTGTACTGATTTTCACATCTACATCGGTCTTTTTATCTCGCAAATTGATCGCAGCAACCATCTCAGCCATTTTGGACGATAAGGTAGTCTGATCATCCAAATATATCTGCTCGCCAGAAGTTTTAAGCATCAACTCAGTGATCACAGTATCTATAATGGCTTTCAATGTTGCGTTTCTTTTAGCGTCGCTCATTTATTTCCCTCCTATTCAATTGTGAAATCATAAGTAGGTTCCGTCTTACCATCAATCACCGCATACATACTTGCTTCTTTACTAGCTGCACTAACAGGAACGTATGTATTCTGTACACCTGCATTCTCACCAGTATTGAACCATACACATGCAATACCGGGCTTCTCAGATCCGATTACGAGTAAAGGTGGGTGATTATCCAAATAATACTGAACATACTTGAGCATTTGTTCTGCTGAAGTGGGTTCGAGCTCATCCAAATATGCATAAATCGTATCTCTCAATTCAGTCGTTGTAGTAAGAAACTCATTTACATAATTCTGCATATGTTCAGGTGTAGCAATCTCTTCTACATAATCCATTCTGGTAAGAAGCTGTGTAATAATATCCGGATACTGTTCCAGGATAGACTCCTCACATTCCAAGCCTTCAGAAACATACATCTGCTGGTTCAATTCAGAGTTCCAGTGATTCGATTCATTACCTTCTTCGTCAACCTTTCGAATACATACCAGGAAAGATAAATTTCCTTTTACGAGAGTTACGTTTCGAGAGATTGTCCAGTCGAAATGCATGACCGTATCATCTGCTTCATCGATGGTAACAGTCTCGGCCCAATACATACCCCTCACATTCGCTTTGGTAAGGTAATTAATATAGACCTTCATCTTGGACATATCAATACCGTCCCAATATCTAGGACAGTCAAATGTTACAGTTTCCATGTTATTATCAAACTGTACGGCGATTCGTCTTAACTCTTCAGGAACGGTTATAAATCGGTTATCGTCGATGATAATATGACCCTCTGTAGCTGGATTGGCAGTGTACAGTGCAATACCTTCATCGGATACTGCGTCTAATAATTCATCAGCTCTGCTCATGTTCTACCTCCGTTCTGTTCAATTGTGATTTTGTTTGTTGTAATTTTACTTGTGTCTTTTCTTCCTATGATCTTCATTTTGAAAGAACGTCGTTCGAGAGCTTCTGCCGGTATCATACATGATCTACCGTCTCGTAAAAATTGAGGTTCATATTCATGACCAAGTAAAGATTCGAAAGAAACCGCCTTGAGATAACCATCCCATTCATTGGAGAAGGAGAATTCAGCTTGAATATAATCTGAAGTACCAGGCACCAGACCGTCAAAATTACAGTTTGGATCTTTCGTAAGAGATTGGTTGTTTACATTAAACTTTAGAGTTCTCATTGTTTTCTACACCTCCGTTCTTTTTACTGTTCTATATTTTCATACCATTTCGATATGCAGTTTTCGCTCTCTTTCTTATGCAAAAAGAAAAAGACCAGCACCAAGAACGAAGTCTCAGTGCCAGTCTCATTCAATTACTTATTATTAGGTCTATACTGCTTGTTGTACTGTGTCTTGTTACCGTTCCAGTTACGATTGTTATTTCGATTCCGATCATACTGCGGATTATTTACAGGCTGTTCGGGTTTCTTCCCTTCGATGACTTCTTCCTCAGTAACTGGTGTTTCTTCGGGCTGCTCAGGTTCGGGTACATCGATTGGCTCTTCCTCGATATCCTGCACCGTTTCTTTCCACTCGTATTCCTTAACACCCATGGAATCACTGTAGATGCATCCGCAAATATATTTCTTACCGCTCGTCGCATCTTCATAGATATCACCGGTAGCCCCTACAGTATGTTTTGTAGGAGCGCCGTTTTCTTTATACATCGCCATGATTAATCCTCCACCGGATATTCTTCTTCTGCGAATCTAGCAGCAAACCGATCAACTTCCTGAGTTACATAGATAGACTGTAAATATGCGGCTCTGAATGCACCGAAACGTCCTTCACCATCATACGGTCTGATGTCCAGGTCAACGGACTTAATATCGATATCATCCAGCATACCAATCGTATCCTCATACAGCTGCACTCTGTTCTGTCCACTGATCAAATATACCTTAGGGCCAGATCTATCAGTATATTTAACCTTAACAGGCAGATGCATGAACGGTGCTTCTCCTTCTTCACGAGGTGCTCTGATCTTTACATTCCAGCCAGCTCCGAACTCATTCTTGTCATTTCTCAAAGCTTCAGCAATTTCTTCATCCGGAATAATCAATGAGAAATTTCTGTCTCCCTCATTGTTATACATAGAACCTTCTCCTTTGAAGTTTCTGAAGCAAATTCTCGCGTCATCGATCTGTAAGATTCCTTTAGGTGCAAATGTTAAATTCATAGTTTTATTCTCCTTTTTGTCTACTTGTTGTTATGTATTTTTTCCTATTCAGTTTTAAATAATATTTTTTATGATACTTTTTCACATAATGGATACCATCTTTTGTATCATAGTACTCACCGACTATCCTGTAATCGATGAACTTCTTGAACCAGGACTTAATCTTCTTAATCATGTTTCATATCTACACCTCCTTTCAATTAAGCTAACCCAATGGCTTTACAGTAATCGGGAAACGGCATTTCTTCATCATCGATTTCCGGAATATTCATAAAATCCGGTTTAACTGATTCAGGTGGAACAGGATCATCTGATGCAAACCATTCGAAATCGCCGTATTGAGAAATAGTTTCTATTGCTTCGTCTACTAACTTATTATAGTAAGAACGATCAATATTCTCTTCATTTCCAGGAGCCATTACCATTTCAGATTCGAGCCATCGATAGCCAGTGGTACCTGCGGGCGCGTTGTACTTTCCGTCTTTTTCCCAATATAATACACCTCCACCTTTACCAGGTTTAATGGGACAGAACTCGCCTACTTTTCCAATGAACTGATAATCATGTCCCTCTTCAATGAGAGCGTTTAATCTCGCACACTCACTTTCGAATGTCGTGTCGGATAACTTTCCTTTCTTGTACTTGTCTTCCAACTTTTCAACTTCATTCTCATAAGCCGCTACATCAGGAAGTTTCTCGTTCATATCCAAATATAAAGCAGTCTTCGTCTCGAATGTTTCTCTCATATCGTCCATAGTAATAGGTTCTTTACTGAACAATGTCTTGAATACATACGGTACTGCAAACTGCTTGCCGGTAGCCGTCCATTCACCGTCTTTTGTCTTAGCGATATACACGGCATTATTCACCAGACAGTATTTCTCGAATTCAGCTTCTGTCTCGAAAGAATAACCAAACTCTTTACCGAATTTAATAACGAAATCTTTGATCTCGTCTGTAGCATTCGGGATCTTGATAGAGTCGGTCTTAATATGACATACATCGTAGCCACGTTTCTGAACTTCTGCTTTGAGCAAGGTCATAAATAATGCACCACGTTTTGCCACAATGTTGTCCTTATTACGAGGATCTCTGAATGGATTACTGAATGATGCTGATGTCAGGCCGTATACAGAGTTAACGACTGTCTTAAGTGCATTCGCCAAATCTTTAACGGTCAACTGTCCATCAATTACCTGCTGGATATAAGGCTTAAGCTTGCCATCAAACAGCTCATCGATCATATCCCAAGCTTTATGCTTAATGCTAACTCGTCCGTCCACGATCTCCTTGAATGCTTTCGTATATACTGGACCAAATAACATTTCGGCAATAATGCTGCTAGGATGCTGACCAGTTACATCACCATCCCATACGTTGGTATACATGCCAGGTTCACCATATACTTTACCACCTTCTCCGATATCTTCTCCCATATAGGTGGATTTACCAGCTTTGAACTCATAACCTTTGAAGAACGGTAAGATACTCCAACCTTTCGGTAAGACCTCACCAGGAATATAATCTCGATACTCAGGAAGACCCTCATCGTTGAATACTCGGAAGACGTGATCCTCACCAAATTTCTCCAAATATTCTTCGTACTGATCACTTCCTACAGGTTCTGCCAGATTACGATAGTTAAACTCGTTCTGAGGCTTACGATTGTTACCAAATATAATCTTTGTAGAAAGACTATTGGTCGTATCGTTAACCGTCATCTCAGCGATATCGGCAAGAATCTGTCGAGCAGTCCAGTCACCCTTCAGATAATGGAAAGCAGCTTCTGTCGCCAGAACATCGTTATCACAATATTCGGCTACCTGAATCCATTTCTCTTCGGCTACCGGTTCATCCCAAGGAAGTCCTAACTCCTGATGATGTGTTCCAGCTTTGATGAGTCGGATTTCAACATCTGAGAATCCTTTCTTCTCCAAATCTGCCTGAGAAAGTTTACCCATCTCGATCTCCAATTTCTTAAGAGATTTCTTATTGCCGGCAGATGCGAAATCATAAATATCAGTGTAAGACAAGTTGTATGCTTCCCTAAACAGATAGTTATTTGCCTCGCCTTTCTTCGTCTTGATAATCTTCTGTGACAAATTATAGATCTGCTCATTGGTATAACCCATCAAGCAAGCCCATAACATGTGATTATCATACCGACGGTTATTGAAACCAATCAGTTTGAACTTTAAAAGATTCTCAATCTCGTAAGGTTTCGGATTGATTAAACGAACAACCGGCTTTCCTTCTCCAGCAAACTTATAGTTTACTAAGAATAAGTTCGGGAAGACTTCTACATCATAGAACACCAGCATATCTTCATCATCGCCATCATTTCCAACCGAAGATTCCTCACTCTTAAACTTCATCTTTGCGACCATCTTCAAACAAGCATCTGCCTGATTCGTACTACCTGCAGCGAATGCGAATATAGCGTTTTTCATATCACTGACATCATATCCGTATCCTGCTTCATACGCTTCCTCCAGACATTTGTAGATCATATCGATGCTCGGTTTCGTGGCACCCATAATCTCTTTATTCAAATGCTTCTTAATGAGAGTTCTTAAAGCTTTCTCATTCTTAATTCCGTCAAAATTAATCACATTCTTCACCTCCTTCAGAGGCAAACCAGAATTAAGAGTAGCTATCGGTAATGCATTACATTTCGTCAACGCACGCCTTAATGAACTGTTGCCACTGAACACTTTAATTTCAATTTCATCATCGTAGATTCTGCTCAATTGTGAAACATCACCAGTATAGTAATAATGCAGATGAATACCCGCTCCTGATTTACTCAATTCTGCATAGGTCTTAGGCCACTTACTAGCTGCTTCCAGATTCTTTTCGTATGATTTCTCACCGTTTTCATCCTTAATGTCAAAATCCACAACGACTAAGTTTTCAGGAACTTTTACATAATGAAGTTCATGAGTATTTAAGTCTGATAACTTCGTACTGACATCATCCCATTTCTTCGTTGGAGTACCTTTCTCTGTAGCATACTGAGCAGGGCAATTCGCAAACTCCACATCAAATATAGAATCCGTCTCTACAAAATCAATCAGGTTTTTAGGTTTCGTCTCGGCTTTCTTAGCAGGCTCCTTCTTACTGCTATGACCACCCATATCGTTCTCAAATATCTCAGTCTTGAATCCACTATAATAACTACGAAGTTTTGTACCGTCTTCCGAATCAAGATTGTCATCGTAGCTCTCAAAGTAGTTCTTCAACTCTTCTTTGAAATTTCTTTTTGAGAACGGGAATGGAACTTTTGCTTCGTCCACATAATTCTTGTACATCTCCCAAGCAGCCTTCAGAGTTGTTCCATCTTCCTTCTTGAATACACTGAATGAATCAATCACGAAGTTGTAGAAATCATTGGAAGCACCCATCATAGACTTCGGAACATAGTCGTCATAGTAATTCGGATCTTCCAAATATACATCCAGACAATGCTGAGCAATTGCTCCAAGTTCGAAAGTAATCTGATGCATCAAAGACTTATACTCTCTTTGACTAACTTTATTACCCGTAGGAGATACATCAATCAATCTTCGAAGTAAACCCGACTTACCATCAGTAATGCGGACGGGCTTGTTGGTACCCATGAATAAGAATGCCTTAAACTGCATGGGGTAAGACTTCTTAAACTTCTCATTTACCATCATTTTTTCGTGTGATACAAGTGAGTTTAACCGGGTGTTATCTTCAATCCTTGACAAGTCACCATCATGCTGTATTGCCACAAGTGGATTCGTTGTAAATGGCTCCAAAGCAAAAGAGCTATTTGCAGAACCTAACGACTTAGCGTCAAATACTGAATAATAGCCCTCAAATAATTGCTGTATAATGTTTAAGATTGTTGATTTACCTGTACCTGCTGCACCGTATAACACTAGGAATTTTTGAATAGTCTTAGAATCACCAGATACGATTGATCCGATAGCCCATTCCAGCTTATGACGTTCTTCTTCGGAATATAAAGTACCGATTAACTTATCATATGCAGTGATGTCGCCTGCTTCCAGAGGATAATTGAGTTTCTTACTCGCATATTTATCTCTGGTTAACTCGGTATTCGAAAATATCAATTCTTCGTCGAGCATACGATAGTTATCACGCATCTGCTTCTGACAGTATTTATGCCACTTATCGATTATTCCAGAATCGCAATCCCACATATACTTTATAGTCGCTGTAGAAACGTCAATTCTGTCACTATGCTCATCGACATATTTCTTTATCTCGTTATCGACAAGACGTGTAAGGTCATCTTCATCTGTCGACCACATTTTTTGTTCTTCATCCCATACTGCATAGAAATCGCCACCCCTAAGCATAACGTCTTTAGACTTCTTGGCTAAAAATTTAGGGCTAACCTCGACACCATTCTTCGTACTGCGAGTAGAGATTGTCATAAAATCTAACACATCTTCAAATCTCCTTTCTTTGTTTGTACGTTAGATTATAGTGTCCAAAAAATGACACATCTGAGTCCATATAGACATCCTACGAAGATCAAACGTACAGTTATGAATTACGAACAATCCTCCATGTCCATTCGGCTCATATTTTCTTTTTAAAAAGTTATTGACTACTTCTTCGACATGCATTTCGTCATATCTATCATCAGTCATCGGACCAAGACCAAGATTTACAATCATCTTCCAAAACCATTGACCAGTCCGATCACCAATTTGGGGATCAGTCATGATAGTTTCTTCCAACCGTATCGCCAAAGCAATCATCATTTCGAGAACACTACATGGTCCATTCAGACAATCCATTACATAATCATACTCATCAGTAAGAGTGAGAAGAGCAAAACGGCGTCTTAAATTAACACCGTCATGCGCTCTATCTCCATCACTACGAATACGATACGTAAACTCGATATTGTGTAAATATGAAAGGAGTTTTCGATACGTGATAGAATTTTCGTACCGTCCTTTGCATACCATATGACACATCCATCCGAAATAGTCGTCCTTAATGTCTTGCTCTCGGCTCATTAATTAACCTCCGAGTACGGTCTCAGATCCTTCAGAATTTCGAAATCCATCTTCAGATTATCATTTCTTACGAATACGGAATCCTGCTCATACTCTCCGAAGTGTTCTGCGAAATCCGCACATACCAACTCCTCAACATCATCAACTCGTTCATTTGTATCGTCATAAGCAAGAACACCATCTGCATAATAGAACAGAGTAGCAGTCTCATAGCCGTTCTCATCGAACTCTTCCGGCACAATTACGTAAGGTACAATATACACGTCTCCATCCTCCTCTTCATCTTCGTCATCATCATCATCATCATCTTCTTCATTATTATAACCGGATTTGTTCACGATCTTCTCGTATTCTCTCCGATCTTCCTCATCCTCTTCGTCGGATTCAGTCTTCTCTTCGCCACTGTTTCCCTTCAGATAATCGGAATAGACCTCTCTAATGGTCGCATTTTCTTCCCGAAGATCCTCACATTTGTTTTTCATCAGCTTCCAAGTTACCACTGATCCAATCGCAGCACCTACTGCAAACATAATTACATTACTCAAGATATTTTTGTTCATATTCATTTTCGTTCTCCTTTTCTTTTTCGTCTGATTTCAAAGTTATGACCGTGAAAGCTAATCCTCCGAATAACAATGAAACACTCATAAGAATCCCTCCTGCTATGTGACGTTTCTTCTTATTTCCTAACGAGTGGTCTAGCATAGATAAGATTCTTTCGAGTTTTTCCACATTGATCGCCCCTTTAGTTTGATAAAATAATGATTCCTCCAACAAAACATACGCCTGCTATTGTCGCAAACGTGTAAGAAACAAGAGATAAGTTTTTGTCTTTCATCGATCATTACTCCTCTCATTCATAACTTGAAAAATAGTGATTTCCTTCACTGAATAATTGTGTTCCATAATTGCTATATCTACCTGCATGGAAGAATATCGTATCGTAGTTTGTTCTTGATTCGATTTCCTCCAATACAAGTTCACGAATTCCTTCGTCAACATAGCATTTTTCAATTCTTCCATTTGATATCGGTGAGAATTGATTCGCTTGGTATATAATACCATACACTGTGTCTGGAAAATGTTCAGAATCTACTCGATTGAGTACAGTGTCGATTACTAAACGTTTACCATATTCGGATTCACCCTCTGCTTCTGCCATAGTGAGCAACGCAATAAGATCAATATCCTCTTCCGAAAATATAGATTCCTCGACAGATTTTACTAACTCAAATACCTCAGTGTGATCCTCATTAGGTGTAGACGCGTATACCGTACTTTCAACCTCAACAGTCTCAGTGGATGTAACGGATATTTCTGATTCTTTCGCCTGTAATGATAAGCTGCTCGTTCCTATCATCATGGTTGTCAGCAGGCACACACTTAGGATTTGTAGTAGTTTTTTCATCAGTCTTCCTTTCCATTGGATTTTCTACATTTTGAGGAATAAGAACTACCCCATTAAATTGAATATAATCGATTATTCCCATACATATCCATGCTCTTACTGTAGATTCGCCAACTTCAAACTTAACAGCTGCTTCAGGAATACTCATAAACCCAGTAAGTTTTCCATTTTGAAATACTTCCTCGTTTACAAGATTGTTCTGTATGATATATACAATCAAATCTCCGTAAGTCATTTCGTTTTCGCTCCTTTCACAAAAATACCCTTAACTCCTATATAGAGAGCCAAGGGTAATCGAAAATGTCTTGCATTGTATTCCCCGATCCGTATGAATCGAGCCCTAAACTTCACATCTGATCCCAAATATTACCGTCTACATTGAAGTCCAGAAGGATTGTTCTTTCATACCCGTTCACGAAGTCACGATTAGCAGTTTTATTAGTATCATAGATTCCGAAGTCTACGAAGTTATCGCCATTCGGATGCTTCTCGTCATAGATCCAGCCGACAATCTGACCTGCTTTTGTACGAGGAATACCAAGCAAATCGTATACTTCATTCAGGAACAGATGACCTTTGGACTTAAGCAGATCATTTGCATAACGCTGCTGATCTCTTAAGAACATCAGATTGTACTCAGGATCTTTTGTCCAGCCTGCACAACCGTCATCAAAGAAACGTGCATATTCACTGACATTCATCGGATTAGTTGCGTCTACCACATCAACAGTCTTCTTTACTACGGATTCGGTACCATCTTCGTTTGTAACAACTTCATCAACTTCTTTGGACTTAACGCCATACTTCAGTTCTTTGTCCAGAGCCTCGCCGAATCTCTCAACAACACGTCCACGATATTCTTTGAAACTCTTATCAACAGCAGTGTAAGCAGCAGCCAGTGCAATGTTACGCTTACGAGTAATATTATGACCAGTCAGGATTGCGGTAATAGACAAACCACCAATAATTACAGCAGGGCCATACAACTTAGCAAACTTCAATGCAGTATGAGCATATACGATAGTCAGATCCTTCTTGTTCTGTTCAACAGTGTACTCTCCGCCGTCTTTTAACATTAGAGTTTCGCCGTTTGCAAGTTTCTCGCCAGCTTCATGAATCTTATCAAGCTGATCTTTCGTGTCATCCAAAATATCGTTGACTTTAGTAGTAGCTTTACAAGCCATTACTGCACTACCAACGACACCAACGACACCGGCCACTACCAGAATCTCAGGGCTGTGTTTCTTAAACTTAAACGCTGCTTTATTGAGCGTTCTTGTGATATTGTTCATAATTTCAGGTTTCTTCATGATTAATCATTCTCCTTTTCTTTGTTTTCTTCTTTAATCGCTTTACGATTCTCACAGTATTTTTTCAATTTTCCGTAAGCTTTTCTACCGGCCCAACTGATAGTTAAGGTTCCTGCCACCGCTACTACAACCGGCGCTACGGAATATTTAGCATACTCGCTAAATACTGCTTCGTCCTGATCGGATAATTTGAGCATGGACTTTGTGCAAGTCAACATATAACTACCAGCAGTTCTAGCAGGTCCTTCAGTCTCATATTTGCACTTTTCCATCGCTGCTATTTGCTGTTGCATCCAGGATTTAGTGATAACATTTAAAATCTTCATGCTACACCACCTCCTGTTCCACAACTTCCGTAACCGGTTTGGATAATTCAACTAATTTCTCAAATGTCAAATTACCATTTTGAATTGCTCGCTCTGCCAATGTATGTACACTGCTCTTGTACATAAATACAGGAACATACATGAGAGTTACGAACCCAGCAGCAAGACCACCAACAACACTAACGGCTGTAATTACAGCTTTTTCCTTACTTGTCAATTCTACAGGCTCGGGATCAGCTTCCTCATCTTCTTTCGGAACTACCTGCGCTTCTGTTTTCTCGTTTTCGTTTTCTTTGATCTTCTTATATGCAACTGCACCTACTGCACAAACAGTTGTTACAGCTACTACTGCTTTTACGATTGTTGAAATTTTCATAGTTATTCTCCTTTTCTTTGTTTGATCTTTTCTATTAATCGATAGGTGATGCTTTGGGAAGCTTCAGAATATAACCGTCACGCACATGTACTGTTTCGGCAGTTCTGAGACTAACCCATCCGTAGTTACTACTTGTATACGGTGCCGTTGTCAGTCCAGCCATATCGTACATATCAGCAACTGTTACAATACCGTATCGAGCAATGGTATCTTCCATCTGCCGGCGTACCGTCTCAGCTTCAGCTCTTGTTTCGAATATAATGTCATCGTAATCGAATCGACTTCTGCCGTAAGTGGGCTCATCTCTTCTACTACGATCGTCGTAATAGCTTCTGTAGGACACCTTACTTGTCGGTCTGGAACTTCCACCACTGCCTTTTCCGCCGTACAGAATCATATCGATACCGTTGGTCACAATATCGGAAATGGCCTTCTTGATTGCAGGAACCAGTACATCCATAAGTACATAAGATTTAACATTGGAGACATCTTCTGAAATAAAAACATCAGCCAACTTACGACCTTTGTTCTCTCGTGTCTTTACTGTTCCTGTTACAACTTTCTCTATTTTCTTTTTCTCTACAGGCGGTTCTTTTTCCTGCGCTTCCTTACTTCTATGAGAATTAGGTTGATACTCAGTCATTTTCGTCACCTCTTAACTAACCATTTTGATTTTTCCTGGCAACTTTACATCCGTGCCAGCAATTAGGTTTAACTGCTTCTTTGCTTGATATGATAAATTGCTCCTCGCTTTACTCTCTGAAGGAGCCATGGTTTCACCCTTCCAATGATCGGCCACCAGTTTGTTAAAGAACATTACTGGTCCATCGTATACATATTTGTGATACTCTTCGTACATTTAATCTCCTTTCATTTGATCACCCCAGAAAACAAAAAGGGAAATACCTTGTTACAGGTATCACCCCTTTGTTTAAAAACCTTCAAGATCTTACTCTTCGTCTTCGAATTCTTCTTCAGAATTGTCAACATCTTCGATCTCACCCTCTGCATCTGCGGGTACACGAACGAGCTTCCACTTCATCTTAGGCTTCTTCGGCTGGTCGTCTTTTGCTTTCTTCAGCTTCTTAACTCCTGCATAGACTAATCCTGCAGTAGCTAATGCACCTCCAATCACAATCGCCACCAAACCGGCACTGCTCTTAGATTCGGTTTCAACCTCTTCGGTAGTTACCTCACAAACCTCTTCAGGCTGCTCCATAGTTTCCAGTTCCATATTTTCGTTTTCGTTCGACATAGTAATGTCTCCTTTCTTTGTTTTCTTTGCATAACAGTTCATGTATTTTTCGCGAATTAATTAGCGAACTTAACCTGATCGGAAGGAACCCAGCTTCCAGGTTCTCCATATCTGTCAGGAATATCATCACTCCATACTTCACCGGTATGAGGATTTCTGTGTGTGAACACATACTGCTTTCCATCATACCGACCGATACGGGCATTCTTTACTCCAGAAACATTTTTTGTACTTTCTAATCTACCATTTGTCTTCATATTGTTATCCTCCTTTTAATTTACATATTGTCCATGTACTTGTATCTAGGCTCTACCCGGTAATCGAGCATCAGACACGGCTTACCGTCTTCAGCCACTGTTGGATGAAAGTCTATTCCGATCTGTCCGTCTTTATACAGATTCCATCCGATCTCATCGCTGTTCGATGTATGTGTTAATCCTATTTCATCGTAGAATTCACTCAATGAAATATACTCCTCCATACCGCAGGTCATACGATAATTGATATCATTTATGATCTTACGAACTGACTCAATATCGGATGTGAAATATCGCATAGATACAGGTTCGAGAAATAGCACATCACCGGCGCCTGTGATAACCACTTCACTCTTACTTACCGGATTCTGTGTCACTTTGTCCTGGGCGATCTTCTCACGAATGCCCTTTTCTTTCTTCTCACCGATAGTCTCAACGACCTTATCTTTGTATTCGGTCAGTGCATTGGTGGAAAGCTGATATGCTGTAGCCAGAGCTGCATTACGTCTAGCACTTACAGAACTAGCACCGATCAAACATGCAACAGAAACCACCCCCGTTACTGCTGCGGGAATATACGGCTTCCATGCTGCTTTTACAACTTCAACCGCATTCAATCCAGGCTTGTCGTCCGGATATTCTTTCTTAGATTCTTTCTCACTCTCGATTAATTCAAGAGCTTTCGGTGTTGCTTTCACTGCCAGAACGGTAGTGGTGATCATGCCGGCAATTCCGATACCCGTCAGAATCTCCGGACTCTTCTTTGTTACTGCGGTTTGAATACCTTTGAAAAACTGTGTTACTTTTTGTTTGTCCATTTTGATAGACACTCCTTTCGTTTTGAAAAATTGTTAAGTAAAAAAGAAAAGGAATCCCAAATTAGGACTCCTTCTTTTCAAGAGCTTTGGTAACTGCTTTGGCTACCTCTTCTGTGATCTTGCTATCAGTTTCTTTCTTAGTCGCCCAGCTGCCAGCAACTGTTGCCAGTGCTCCTCCAACTGAGGCTACGACACCAATAGCTTTAATCCATTTACTGTTCATAAAGCATTACCTCCTTTCTCATAATATAGGATGTAAATTTCGCGTTATCTTCCCCAAATACAAAATTAGCATCCTTTATTGTAACCCGTGTACGGAAATTAGTAATATTCAAAATCTGCTACCGGTTCGTGTCTGAATGAAATAATACAACACTCAAGACCATCGTCCATTACAACTTCATCGTGATCGAAATCCAACCAGTAATCCCAGTACATAGATGATAGGATTCCTTGTGACCAACCGACTGCTGCACCATAATCAGTTTTCGGTATATCTAATAGCTCGTAAAACTCGTTTACAAATGCTCCACTGTTCAATGCAATACGTTTGTTTAATTCGTATTCAGCACGTAATACATTTTCCATAGTTGACTCGAAATAACGCATAGAATAGTTATCGAAGAATAGTCTCGTATCAGAATCTTTCTCTTCTGGTTCATAATCTTTGTATCGATCCTCTGCCATTTCACGAGTTACTTCTTTGTTAGCATCCTCACCGTATAATTCTGCGATCTTTCGTTTATACTCTTTAAAGGAGCTATCAACTAATGTATAAGCACTAACGAGAGCTGCCTGATGACGCTTATTCAAGATGTTAGCTCCAAATATACACGCTAACGTAGCAGACCCTATTAATATAGAAGGAACGTATTTAGAACCAGCTATTTTGAATTTTTCCATCTTAGTCAATTCTTCTCCTTTCTCTTGTTCGGCACTGCTAATTAATTCGAGTGCTTTTGGCGTCACTTTAACCGCCGTAACTGTGGTAGCGATAACACCGACTCCTCCAGCGATTGTCAGTACGGTTGATGAATGTTTTCTGTAGAATTTCTTGGCTTGGTTTGATAGACCATCCATTTGAATCCTCACCTTTCAAATAGTTTGGGTGAAGCAAAAACAAAAAAGAGAAATAGTGGGAAATACAGATTTCCGCTTAACTAATCCAACTGCTTGAATTAACTCTTTCTCTCATAATAGAACTTGTAAATTTCGCGAAAAGAATAGAAGCCCCAGGTTCGAACTGGAATCTTTCGGTTTCCCGACTGCTCTTACTTTAAGCTAGTTTCTTCTATTCTCATAATAGGACATGTATTCTCCGCGAAAAAAGAAAAGAACAGAGCCGTAGCTCCGTCCTTAGCTTTGTCTTAAATATCTGATAAGTAACCAGATAAGCCATAAACCTCCTGTAACAATAACTAGTATAAAATCAATAATTAATCCTAAAGTGCTACGTTTTTTCATGCTTATCGTCTCCCTTTCGTTTATTCCATTAAAGAGCATGTATTCTCCGCGAAAAAGAACAGGGAATCATTTAGACTCCCCGCTTCTTTCATTTTCTTTTTTTCTTCTTAAAGATTCTTGTCATAATAAACACCAGTATTCCTATACATACAATGACGTCACTACATAAGAATATTCCGACTGCACCTCCAAGACTGATGATGCATACCGCAAATATTATTAGTAGCAACGCGATTGCTGCTAAAATTATAAATAGTATCATTATATACACGCTCCTTTCTTCACAATAGAGAGTGTAAATATCGCGAATTATATGAATCTTCTATCAAAGCAAGTTTCCCATCGTTCTCTAGGAATTGGTTTCATTTTTAGAGCCCACATGATTTGTCGCACAGTAACTGTTGGATATACCCCGCTAATAGATTTATCAGAACGTGCATTGAAAAAGTCCATGAAGTTGGGATGCAAATAAATAGGATCAGTTAACCACGGATCTATTTCTCCCCACCAAGTCTTTTTTGTTGTATTATCGTATCTTTGTTGGATAACTGATAATCCATTTTGATCTATTTTGAATAAAGTGCATTTATCATACACTGGATGTTCACATTCATATGTATTACCGTATACCGAAGCGTATACAGAAGGTTTCTCATGATGATATCTCATTTATATAAACCTCCGCAAAACGAAAAGAAGAGGACTAAGCCTCTCCCTTCTTAAATTTCTTTTTGATAGCTGTTTTTACGTTATTCGCTTTCTCTGTAACTGCCTTTCTTACTTCAGGTACGGTCATAGCTGCTCCAACTACTGTTATAGCTGGAATAATCACCTGTCCGATCCAAAGTCTTGCTTCACGGCTTGCTTCAATTTGCTTATAAGTCATTTCGACTACCTCCTTTCATTTCATAAAACAACGTGTATCTTTCGCGAAAACGAAAGAAGAAGAGTCCAAGTTTTACCTCAGACTCTCCTGCTTTGTAACTTTTAATTCTTGTGGAGTAACTTGTTTACGAAGCCACGTCCAATAATTGTGGTGACAGATCCAGTCTCTTCAAACTTCAAAGACTTAAGTGTTCCCCAGACTGTAAGTGCCATTCCTCCGACTACACTAACTGCCGTAAGACAATTCTTCACGTTATGGTCTCTACGATCCTCGGCTAATTGCTTTGTCTTCAACTCGTTCTCAACATTGCGAGTCTCACACTTGTCCCAATAGTCGTAATCGTTTTTGTCCATTTCATTCAGTTTGTCCAACAGCTTAGTCAGTACATCGGAAGCAATTTTATACTCCTCAGTTCCGGGTTTCAAGTCCTTCAGTAAGTCCATCTGAACCTTAATCACCGCTGTTAATTGTTCTTTGACATCATTCATTTTGTTGTCCTCCTTTAAATGTTATTAACGTTACCATAATAGGGCATGTTAATTTAGCGAATGATCTTCGTAGACTTTTACATTCAGAATCATTTGTCGTTTGGAATAAATGTCGTTCAAACTGTCATCCAGCTCAATTCGACATACATCTTTTGTAGGATCTGTCAAATCAATAACAAATGTACCAGAAGACTTCTTACGTTTCTCGAATATGTAGTGTAAGGCCATTCCGATAATAACACCTACAATAACACTAACTACTAAATCCAACTCCATTTCTTTGCTCCTTTCATTTTGTTTTTATCAAAAATCCCACCCGGGAATTTTTACGATATTAATTTAGCATTTATTTCGGTAACCCATGTACGGTAAATCTAGATTAGAATTGTCTTTAACCTAGGTTAGAAAAACAAAAGAGAAGGACATTAAGCCTTCTCTCTCAACAACTTATCCAATTTGTTATTCATTTCGTCGATTGCTTTCGTCTGTTCAGCGATCAATTCAGTTGAAGCTTTCATGAATCCCAACACTGCCCGAATAGTTTCGAAAGTCTGTTGATCCATTGTATCAATTTCCTCTGCTGCTATCTTCTTCAGCGTTTTGTTCAAGTTTTCTCCATTCTTCTTGAAATCCTCTAAACTTGCGTTAAGCATAATCATACCTCCATAATATAAATTAGGTTTATTGTTTCATAAAGGAATGTGTAAATAACGCGAAAGAAAAAGAGGAGAGTATTTAGCTCCCTCTTACTTTTCTAACAAAATTGTAAATACCTCGCAGTAACAATACTATCAATCCTACAATAATTGTGATAACAATAAATTTCAGGATCGCTTTAAATATCTTACCCATCGGCTATTCACTCCTTTCCATAATAGGGCGTGTTATTGTCGCGTAACCGAAAAGAAAGAGCCCTTGTATTGAGCTCTTCTTATGATACATATATAAGTACCAAAGCTACTAACAATAACAGTTTCATATATTTTTACCTCCATTTTGATAATAAAGTTTGTTATTAGTTTTTCATAATAGCTCGTGTAATTTTCGCGAAAGAAAAAGAGAAGTCCGTGTAGACTTCCCTTAGATTTTAATTAAACTATACTTTTGCATAAAACGTGCATAAACCCGGATAGTTCTTTTCGATAATCATACGAGCGTCTCTGTAATTTTCCCAGCTCGTTCTTCGTTTAAATACCTTCATTGTCGGATGGTTCTTATCCAACTTACGGCATTTCGTTCTGCCGATTCGTCTTTTACTAACCATATCAATAATTCCGGTAATCTCGCGATTAACGTTCTCATTACTTCCGTCCATAATAATCGTCGTAAATCTCTTCATTCCAAACATAGTTTTGCCCTCCTATAGCAATTTTGTATTGTTTCATAAAGGACGATGTTATTTACGCGAATAAAAAAGAGAAGCCCGTGTAGACTTCCCTCTTGATGATTTAATTCATAACAATTCGTATTGTGTGTATAACCACGGTATTTGTTTTATGAATGTGTACAATCTCACAGGCCATACTATTAATCCAAATGTAAAACGCAATACCTCTTTAGGTGTATCCATTGGATCAGCATAATTTTCTGCTAACCAATCCAATGCATTATAACCCTTCGCGTACGCTCTAATAACATGAATTAACACTGTCATAAAAATTGTAATCCATCCTAATACTGCCCATAACACTAATACCAGCCATAACACTAAATTTAATAAAATATTCATATGAATTACCTCCTTTTCTATAAAGGAGAATGTTATTTACGCGAATTACTTAGTAGCCAGAAGAACTTTCTATATCGATCATAATACATGTCTCTTCCGCATGGCATTCCTAACTTTGTTTTCAAATATGTATAAGATTTTTGTTCGGTAATTCCTTTTATGATATAACTATATAAATATGGATCTGTTTCCATTGCAGTTTTCTCTATGAGCTGTATTCGCTCCGAATAGAAGAATCTCATCATTGCTCGTTTTGCAGTTGGATCACCTGGCAGATTAGACGTTGGTATATTTTCAAGTATTGATAAACCCATACTGGCATCGTTTAACTCTGCGTATGTCTGCTTCCATTCCGGGTATTGAAGACAGAAATGTTTTAATTCGTAGTAACGATGTTTATCAATGTGGTATTTATTCTTTATAGATATCTCTGGTCTAATTACTGTTGCCATTTTGATTATTTCCTTTCTTTTTCTGTATATGAACTTTTTTGAAAAATCGAGTAGCAGCTTCTTCAAGGGTCTCTCTTCCTACTTCCCCACTAATATGTATAATTGCGTTCTTGTATCTGAAATCTCTTATGATAATCTACCTCCTTATCGATCTAAGAAAATCTCAAGTGCTTCAAGATTTGTTAAATCCAAAAGATCTTTTAATATTTCAGCTTCTCGAATAGTAAAAGATTCGTAATTCGCTAATTTGCGATAAAGAGTCATCTTATCAATCCCTAATAACTTCGCGACTTTTCTAAACTCCATGCCTTTCTCAAGAACCTTCTCAGTCAATAAGTTGGTATTCATAGTATAAACCTCCTAAGTATTATTGCATCACATGCGACAAACTGAGAATAACATTACGTTTTGTATTTGGTCAATACTTTCTTTTGCGTAATTTGCGACAATTCTTAAATGTTTGCATGTGGTGCGAAGAATATGGTACACTTAACCAAGTTAGAAAGGAGTGACCATATGTCTGTAGGAGAACGAATTAAAGAGAGAAGAAATGAATTAGGTATGTCTGTTGATGAATTAGCCGTTAGACTAAACAAGAACCGTGCAACTGTCTATCGCTACGAAAAAGGTGACATTGAGAATTTACCAATAGATATACTTGAACCATTAGCAAAAGCCCTCGATACAACTCCACAGTATTTGATGGGTTGGAACGATAATCCGAACGCCGATGCAGTTACGATTGGGGAATTACTTAGAATAATGAGACTTCAACGAAATATGACTGTTGAAGAATACTCGAAAGAGGTGGGAGTATCGAGCGAGGATTTGCGGAAATATGAAACTGGAGAAAAATACATACCACTATCCGTAATCAACACCATTTCAGAATACTATCGTTTATCCATGGAGAGTTTTACGGAGGGTAAACGAGATCCTAGAGACACAAATAATGTACGACTTAAACGATTTAAACTTTGGGCTGAAAATTTCGGAGAGATAGAATTAACTGATGAGGAGCATGATAAGATTATTGAATATACCAAATTTTTACTCTATTCAAGAGGAAAATAAAAAGAAGAGAGAAAGTGTAACTCGCTATTAAATTGTCAGCCCTATTTCATGCTTCCCACCTGGATAGGTGCTACACCACCCATAGCCATTAGTCATTTAATAGTTATCTTTCTCTCATAATAGAGCATGTTATTCACGCGAAAAATAAAAATAAAAAGAGAAAGACATAATGCTGTTTTCTGCCTCAGGCCCATACGTCCGCGCATAAAGCGCTGCAGATCCCATGCTACTTAAATCTAGATGCATTATTGATCGTAACATTATGCCAGCTAGAACTGTTTCTTTCTCATTACAGAAGATGAAAAATACGCGAAAAATTAAAAGAAGAAGTCCAATTAGGACTCCTCCTCATGCTTGAGTTTGGTTATTGTGTTGGTTAAATGCTTATTGTTTTCGTAAGCCAGAAGATATCGATCGAGTGTATCTGTGTGTTCATACATTAGTTTGTCAATCTCTTCCATGATGTCATATATCAATCTGATTCTTTCTTTATCATCATTGATAAGCATCACTCGGTTTAGAGATCCTTTCAAATCATCGTATAACCTTCTAATTTCATTACACCTTTCGTTTTTATACGCTTCTAGCTCTTCGTTTGACATTTCTGTAAATATCAACATAATAATCCTCTCCTCTCATAATAGGGAATGTATCAGTCGCGAAGATTGATAAGAGATTGTAGTTTTATTATATACTCATCTAGTAAGTTTCGTTGAATAATTAAATCGTTCAGTAAATCGTTTAAAGAAAATGGGTTATTTCTCTGCTGAATTTTAGCTCGAATCATCTTTTTGTATTTAGGTTTATCAGAAATAAATTTGAATAGGTCATCTTCATGTATGATGTTACCTTGTTTCTTAGAAGATCGTTCAGCTTTCAGCAAGCCAGATCTAACCCATCGTCTAACTGTTTCTTCGTTGATATCCAATAAGTCAGCGATTTCTTTAGTGTTATACATGCTCATACATCCACTCCTTTCTATAAAGGATATGAATTACAAAAGAGGAAGTGACATCATGACAACATTCGATATGAATATTGCAACAGAACACGCTTTAAAGATGGACGTATATGCCATTTATCTGCGTAAATCCAGAGCCGATCTGGAAGCTGAAAAACTTGGTGAGGGTGAGACTCTTGCCAGACACCGTAA
>ERZ808270.94-NODE-94-length-56262-cov-8.768125_pt1 | contig 56262 bp, 57 predicted proteins | sample MGYA00521082_ERZ808270 | MGnify/ENA primary metagenome ERZ808270 (study PRJEB31516, sample SAMN03275594) | gut metagenome | biome: mammalia-associated habitat; material: feces | host: Papio cynocephalus | place: Kenya | collected 2012-07-27 ... | reverse complement strand
CGTATCGTTCTTGATTATCTCTACCCAAGGCGTTGCCTTGGGCTATGGAATTCATGGGCTTTCAGCCCGCCCATTCTAAATCCGAAACTTGAAGTTCTTGCGCCACGCTCATTTCATTTATTTCGAAGCAACTACAAAGGTGCAACTAAATATTCGCTTGGACAAGTGCAAACCCTAATTTGTGGAGAAAGCCTGTCTTATGATGCGTCATTTCGCCAATAATTCTTCCTACATCAATCCCCAAAATGCAGCATCCCATGCAAGAAAATCCTTCAACCTTCGCTCCCATCATACGCCCCTTATTACCGTACGTATATTCGCTCAAGAACAAAATATAATAAGTAAGGATATAAATTAAAGTACCAAATATGCAAGATGAAAATTACAAAACAGCGAACAAGAAATTAAATGATCATAAAAATAAAAATAAAAGGTCTTTTTCGGAGAAAAGAGGATGGAAAGAGTTTGCAGTGTAAGATAAAAGTAGTAACTTTGCACTCCGAAAGTAGGAAACGTAAGATAACTGCTTTGTTTAGAGGAGCTTACGGGCTCCAGGTTAGCAATAACCCTCCGACCCGTATTTGCAATATCAGTATGGGCGACGGAACATAAAACAATTTTCATATCATTTTCATAATACTGAAATGCCAGGATTATTAGGAAAAAAAATCGGAATGACATCCGTATTCAGTGCCGAGGGTCAAAACGTACCATGCACTGTTATCGAAGTTGGTCCTTGCGTGGTAACGCAGATTAAGACCGTCGAGAAAGATGGCTATGCAGCCGTACAGCTTGGTTTCCAGGAAGCTAAGGAGAAGAATACTTCAGCTCCTCTCATGGGACATTTCAAGAAGGCTGGTGTTACCCCCAAACGCCACTTGGCAGAATTCAAGGGCTTTGATCAGGAACTCAACCTGGGCGATACTCTTACGGTGGAACTCTTCAACGACACTCAGTATGTTGACGTAGTAGGTACCTCAAAGGGTAAAGGATTCCAGGGCGTTGTGAAGCGTCACGGTTTCGGTGGTGTAGGTCAGAGCACTCACGGTCAGGACGACCGTCTGCGTAAGCCCGGTTCAATCGGTGCTTGTTCTTACCCCGCCAAGGTATTCAAGGGAATGCGCATGGGTGGCCAAATGGGTGGCGACCGCGTAACTACGCAAAACTTGAAAGTGTTAAAGGTAGTACCCGAACACAACCTGCTCATTATCAAAGGTTCTGTTCCAGGTTGCAAAGGTTCAATCGTAATTATCGAGAAGTAAGCAATGGAAGTTAGTGTATTCAATATCAAAGGTGAAGATACCGGCCGCAAGGTGACACTGAACGACAGTGTATTTGGCATTGAGCCGAACGACCACGTAATCTACCTCGATGTAAAGCAGTATCTCGCTGCTCAGCGTCAGGGTACAGCTAAGTCGAAAGAAAGAAGCGAAATGAGCGGCTCAACCCGCAAGCTCGGTCGCCAGAAAGGTGGCGGCGGTGCACGTCGTGGTGATATCAACTCACCCGTACTCGTAGGCGGTGCACGCGTGTTCGGTCCCAAGCCCCGCAACTATAGCTTCAAGCTCAACAAGAAAATGAAGGCTCTCGCACGCCGCAGCGCACTCAGCTACAAGGCACAAGAAGGCGCAATCGTCGTAGTAGAAGACTTCAACCTCGAAGCTCCTAAGACAAAGGCATTCGTTGAAATCGTAAATAATCTTAAGGTTTCTGATAAAAAAGTGCTTTTCGTTCTGAACGAATCAAATAAAAACGTATATTTGTCAGCACGCAACTTACAGAACGCTAAGGTTGCAACAGCTTCAGATATCAACACTTACGGCGTGCTCAACGCAGCTACAATGGTTGTTACTGAATCTGCCCTCTCAACAATCGAAGACGTCTTAACAAAGTAAAAAAGCACAGAAAATGGCATATATCATCAAACCGCTCGTGTCTGAGAAGGCCAACGCCCTGACAGAAAAGCTGAACCAGTTCAGCTTCATCGTGCGTCCTGAAGCTAACAAACTTCAGATTAAGGCAGAAGTTGAGGCAACTTACAACGTGAGCGTAGTAAGCGTTAACACTATCAAGTATGCTGGTAAGACCAAAGCCCGCTACACAAAGGCAGGACTCGTTCGCGGTCGCAGCAACGCTTTCAAAAAAGCTATCGTAACCCTCAAAGAGGGCGAATCAATCGATTTCTATAGCAATATCTAAATAAATAATGGCAGTACGTAAATTTAAGCCCACTACACCGGGGCAGAGACACAAGATTATTGGTACGTTCGAAGAAATTACTGCATCCGTACCAGAAAAATCTCTCGTTTACGGTAAGCGCGTATCTGGCGGTCGTAACAACACTGGTAAGATGACGATGCGTTATCTCGGTGGCGGCCACAAGAGAAAATTCCGCTTCATCGACTTTAAGCGTGAGAAAGACGGTGTACCCGCAGTTGTGAAGACTATCGAGTACGATCCTAACCGCTCAGCTCGTATCGCATTGCTCTTCTATGCTGATGGTGAAAAGCGTTATATCATCGCTCCTAATGGATTGAAGGTTGGCGACCAAATCATGTCCGGCGCCGATGCTGCACCCGAAGTTGGTAACGCACTTCCACTGCAGAACATCCCCGTAGGTACCGTAATCCACAACATCGAGCTCCGTCCTGGTCAGGGCGCATTGCTCGTTCGCTCAGCTGGTAACTTCGCACAGCTCACCTCACGTGAAGGTAAGTACTGCGTAATCAAGTTGCCCTCAGGCGAAACTCGCCAAATCCTCAGTGCTTGCAAAGCTACTATCGGTAGCGTAGGCAACTCAGATCACGCACTCGAAGCCTCAGGTAAGGCAGGTCGTTCACGCTGGTTGGGACGTCGTCCGCACAACCGTGGTGTCGTAATGAACCCTGTTGATCACCCCATGGGTGGTGGTGAAGGCCGTCAGAGTGGTGGACACCCACGCTCACGTACAGGTTTGTATGCTAAGGGCTTGAAGACAAGAGCTCCTAAGAAGCAGTCAAACAAGTACATTATCGAAAGACGTAAAAAGTAACAAGCACTAAAACAAAGAAGAATTTATGAGTCGTTCTCTTAAAAAAGGCCCGTACATCGCAGTCTCTCTCGAAAAGAAAGTTCTTGCCATGAACGAAAGCGGTAAGAAAAACGTGGTGAAGACATGGGCTAGAGCTTCAATGATATCTCCCGACTTCGTAGGACATACCATTGCAGTTCACAACGGAAACAAATTCATCCCTGTTTATGTTACTGAAAACATGGTAGGCCACAAGCTCGGTGAGTTCGCACCCACCCGCAAGTTCGGCGGTCATGCTGGTAACAAAAAGAAATAAGCAGGACCTTTCAATCCAGAAACAAAAAAGAATAATTAAATAATGGGAGCAAGAAAAAGATTAGCGGCTGAAAAAAGAAAAGAAGCCCTGAAGACCCAATATTTTGCAAAGCTGCAAAATGTTCCCTCCTCACCCCGCAAAATGCGCTACGTCGTTGACATGGTACGCGGCATGGAGGTGAATCGCGCCCTCGGCACACTCAAGTTCTCTAAGAAGGCTGCTTCTGAAGTACTCGAAAAGCTGTTGCGTTCCGCAATCGCTAACTGGGAACAGAAGAACGATCGCAAGGCTGAAGATGGCGAATTGTTTATAACCAAAATTTTCGTTGATGAAGGCGTTACGCTCAAGCGTATGCGTCCCGCTCCGCAGGGAAGAGGTTATAGAATTCGTAAACGTTCAAACCACGTAACTCTGTTCGTGGGTACTAAAACAAATGATTAATCGATATGGGACAGAAAGTAAATCCGATAAGTAACCGACTTGGTATCGTACGCGGTTGGGATTCTAACTGGTTCGGCGGCCGTAACTTCGGTGACAACATCCTCGAAGACAGCAAAATCCGTAAGTATCTCGACGCACGCTTGGCAAAAGCCAGCGTATCTCGTATCGTAATCGAACGTACACCGAAACTCATCACCATCACAGTTTGCACCTCACGCCCCGGTATCATCATCGGTAAGGGTGGCGCAGAAGTTGACAAACTCAAGGAAGAACTGAAGAAAATCACAGACAAAGATGTTCAAATCAACATCTTCGAAGTGAAAAAGCCCGACCTCGACGCCAACATCGTAGGCAAGAGCATCGCACGCCAGGTAGAAGGCAAAATCGCATACCGCCGTGCTATCAAGATGGCTATCGCCAACGCAATGCGAATGGGTGCCGAAGGTATCAAGGTACAGATCTGCGGACGTCTCAACGGTGCTGAAATGGCACGCAAGGAAATGTTCAAAGAAGGACGTACTCCTCTCCACACACTCCGTGCAGATATCGACTACTGCCAGTGCGAAGCACTCACTAAAGTAGGACTCCTCGGTATCAAAGTATGGATCTGCCGTGGTGAAGTCTATGGCAAGCGCGACCTCGCTCCTAACTTCACTCAGGAGAAAGAAACTCGTGGTAACAACTACAATGGTGGCCGCAAGTTCCGCAACAAGAGAAACAACAACCGCTAATCAGATTTTTCAGTTAGAGTATTATGTTACAACCCAAAAGAACAAAATACAGAAGACCGCAAAAAGGCCGTTGCAAAGGTAACGCTCAGCGTGGCAACCAACTCGCTTTTGGTAGCTTCGGCATCAAGAGCCTCGATACGCACTGGCTCACCGGTCGTCAAATCGAAGCAGCTCGTGTCGCTATGACCCGCTACATGCAGCGTGAAGGACAGAGCTGGATTCGAATCTTCCCCGACAAACCCATCACCAAAAAGCCTGCCGACGTACGTATGGGTAAAGGTAAAGGTGATCCCGTAGGATACGTATTCCCCATCACACCGGGTCGAATCATCTTCGAAATCGAAGGTGTTCCCTTCGAAGTAGCTAAAGAGGCTCTCCGCCTCGCTGCACAGAAGCTTCCCGTTACTACTAAATTCGTTGTAAGACACGACTACGACAAAAACGCCTAATCATGAAGATTTCAGAAATTCGCCAAATCCCCGCAGCCGAGCTTTCACAGCGCATCGCTGAAGAGGTAGCTAAATACAATCAGCTGGTGCTCAACCACAGCATCTCTCCTCTGGAAAATCCTTCACAGATCAAGGCTGCTCGTCGCACCATCGCACAGATGAAGACAGTGTTGAGAGAAATCGAACTTAACAAGTAATAATGGTCCAGATGGAAGCTAGAAACTTAAGAAAAACAAGACAGGGTGTCGTTATCAGCAACAAAATGGACAAAACCATTGTTGTGGCTGCTAAGTTCAAGGAAAAGCACCCCATTTATGGTAAATTCGTCTCCAAAACGAAAAAGTATCACGCTCACGATGAGAAAAACGACTGCAACGTCGGAGATACCGTGCTCATCATGGAAACCCGCCCCTTGAGCAAAACTAAGCGTTGGAGAGTTGTTGAAATTGTAGAAAGAGCTAAATAATTATGATACAAGCAGAATCAAGATTGACAGTTGCCGACAACAGCGGCGCACGCGAAGCTCTCTGCATCCGCGTTCTCGGTGGTACTAAGCGTCGTTACGCTTCAGTCGGTGATGTAATTGTCGTTTCTGTAAAGAACGTCATCCCGTCAAGCGATATTAAGAAAGGTGCCGTATCAAAGGCTTTGATCGTACGTACAAAAAAGGAAATCCGTCGTGCTGACGGTTCTTACATCCGCTTTGATGACAATGCTTGCGTATTGCTCAACAATGCTGGTGAACTCAGAGGTAGCCGTATCTTTGGCCCTGTGGCTCGTGAACTCCGCGCTGTCAACATGAAGGTCGTATCCTTGGCACCTGAAGTACTTTAATCAAGATTTCAAAGAAAGTAATGAGTAAGTTACATATCAAAAAAGGCGACACCGTTTATGTAAATGCTGGTGAAGACAAGGGCAAGACTGGTAAAGTCGTTAAGGTCCTCGTTGAAAAACAACGCGCTATCGTTGAAGGCATTAACATGGTGTCAAAGAGCCAAAAGCCGAGTGCAAAGAACCCTCAGGGTGGCATCGTAAAAATGGAGGCTCCCATTCACATTTCTAATCTGAACGTAGTTGACCCCAAGACAGGAAAGCCCACTCGCATCGGTCGCCGTAAGAACGATGAAGGCAAGTTGGTACGTTTCGCTAAAAAATCAGGAGAGGAGATTAAGTAATGAATACAGCACAACTTAAGAAGGAATATGCAGAGCGCATTGCCCCGGCTCTGATGAAGCAATTCAACTATTCTTCATCAATGCAAATCCCCGCACTGAAGAAGATCGTTATCAACCAGGGTCTTGGTATGGCAGTAGCCGATAAGAAAATTATCGACGTAGCCATCAACGAACTTACAGCTATTACCGGACAGAAGGCTGTTGCAACTGTTTCAAAGAAAGACGTTGCTAACTTCAAACTCCGTAAAAAAATGCCTATCGGCGTTATGGTAACCCTCCGTCGTGAGCGTATGTACGAATTCCTCGAGAAGCTCGTTCGCGTAGCTCTCCCTCGTATCCGCGACTTCAAGGGTATTGAAAGCAAGTTCGACGGACGTGGCAACTACACGCTCGGTATTCAGGAACAGATTATCTTCCCTGAAATCAACATCGATACTATCGACCGCATCCTCGGTATGAACATCACTTTCGTGACTACAGCTCCTACCGACGAAGAGGGCTACGCTCTCCTCAAGGAATTTGGTCTTCCTTTCAAAAACGCTAAAAACTAATTCGAAACTATGGCAAAAGAGTCAATGAAAGCACGCGAGGTAAAGCGTGCCAAGCTCGTCGCTAAGTACGCCGCAAAGCGTGCAGCTCTTAAGGAAATTGTCAATAAGTCGAATGATCCCGTGGAAGCTTACGAGGCAGCTCGTAAGCTCCAAAAGATCCCTCGCAACGCCAATCCTATCCGTCTGCACAATCGCTGCAAGATTACGGGTCGTCCCAAAGGCTACATCCGCCTCTTCGGTCTTTCTCGTATCCAATTCCGCGAAATGGCTTCTAACGGTCTGATCCCCGGCGTAAAGAAGGCTAGCTGGTAATTACTAGTAAAGAACAAATTCTCTATTATTTAATATTGTCGGGAAAGTCCCGATTAATTAAACAATTCAAACAAATGACTGATCCTATAGCAGATTTCCTTACGCGTTTGCGTAATGCTATCCAGGCAAAGCACCGTGTGGTTGAAGTGCCTGCGTCAAACTTGAAGAAGGATATCACTAAGATCCTCTTCGATCAGGGTTACATCCTCAACTACAAGTTTGAGGAAGATGGTCCTCAAGGTACCATCAAAATCGCCCTTAAGTACAATCCCCAGAGCAAGGTGAATGCTATCAAGAGCCTCACTCGCGTTTCTAAGCCTGGTATGCGTAAGTACACTGGCTATCGTGAAATGCCCCGTGTAATCAATGGTCTTGGTATCGCCATCATCTCAACTTCAAAGGGCGTTATGACCAACAAGGAGGCTGCCGACCTCAAGATCGGTGGTGAAGTTCTTTGCTACGTATACTAATAAATAGGAGGAACAAAATGTCTAGAATAGGTAAATTGCCGATTAACATCCCTGCAGGTGTAACAGTTACCCTGAAGGATAATGTAGTGTCTGTAAAAGGACCGAAGGGTGAGCTCAGCCAGGCTGTTGATCCTTCCATCATCGTCACAATCGAAAACAACGAGATTACTTTCGCTATCGACGAAGCTAACGATACTGTTGAGCAGAAGCAGAAGCAGGCTTTCCACGGCCTCTATCGTGCTCTTGTAAACAACATGGTTGTTGGTGTGAGCGAAGGTTACAAGAAGGAAATGGAACTCGTCGGTGTAGGTTATCGTGTATCCAACCAGGGCAACCTCATCGAGTTCAACTTGGGTTATACCCATGCCATCTTCCTCCAGGTTCCCGCTGAGATCAAGGTTGAGACGAAGTCTGAAAGAAACAAGAACCCGTACATTTCACTCGAAAGCTGCGATAAGCAGTTGCTCGGTCTTGTATGCGCTAAAATCCGTTCTTTCCGCAAGCCTGAACCTTATAAGGGTAAGGGTATCCTCTATGTAGGCGAACAGATTCGTCGTAAGTCTGGTAAGTCTGCTGGTGCAAAGTAATTTAAATCTCTAAGATTATGACTACGAAAAAAGAACAAAGACGCGTAAAAATCAAATATCGGGTTCGTAATAAGATTTCTGGTACGGCTGCCCGTCCTCGCTTGACTGTTTTCCGCAGTAACAAGCAGATCTACGTACAAATCATTAACGACGAGACTTCTTCTACTCTCGTTGCCGCTTCTTCACTTGGCATGGAAGCCATGCCTAAGAAGGAACAGGCTGCCAAGGTTGGTGAGGCTGTAGCTGCAAAGGCTATTGCTGCAGGTATTACCGAGGTTGTATTTGACCGTAACGGTTACCTCTACCATGGTCGTGTAAAGGAAGTAGCAGATGGTGCCCGTAAAGGTGGACTTAAATTCTAAATAAGATTATGGCAAACAGAGTAAACGTAAATACAGAAGAGTTAAAGGATAGACTGGTTGCTATCAATCGTGTTGTCAAGGTTACCAAGGGTGGCCGTACTTTCACATTCGCTGCTATTGTAGTAGTAGGTGATGGTAAGGGTGTCATTGGTTACGGTCTGGGTAAGGCTGGTGAAGTAACTGCAGCCATTGCCAAGGGCGTTGAGGCAGCAAAGAAGAATTTGATTAAGGTTCCCGTTCTCAAGGGTACTGTACCCCATGAGCAATCTGCTCGCTTCGGTGGTGCTGAGGTTCTTATCCTCCCCGCTTCTGAAGGTACTGGAGTTGTAGCTGGTGGCGCTATGCGTGCTGTGCTTGAGAGTGTTGGTGTGAAGGATGTTTTGGCTAAGTCAAAGGGTTCTTCTAACCCCCACAACCTCGTTAAGGCTACAATCTTGGCTTTGAGTGAAATGCGTGATGCACGTACGGTGGCTCAGCACCGTGGTGTATCTTTGGAAAAAGTATTCAGAGGATAAAGAAATATGGCAACGATTAAGATACAACAGACGAAGAGCCGTATCGGTGCTCCCAAAGACCAAAAGCGCACGCTTGATGCATTGGGTCTGACCAAATTGAATCATATTGTAGAGAAGGAGGATACTCCTATCATCCGTGGTATGATCCGCAAGGTACACCACTTAGTAACGGTCGTAGAATAATTTTCAAATAAACGAAGCTTTATGAAATTACATACTTTAAAGCCTGCTAATGGTGCTACTCATTCACGTAAGCGTATCGGCCGTGGTCCTGGTTCAGGTATGGGCGGTACATCTACACGTGGTCACAAGGGTGCCAAGCAGCGTTCTGGTTATAGCAAGAAGATTGGTTTTGAAGGTGGTCAGATGCCTTTGCAGCGTCGTCTTCCCAAGTTTGGTTTCAAGAACATTAACCGCGTAGAATACAAGGCTATCAATCTTTCAACAATTCAGGCTTTGGCAGATGCTAAGGGTCTTGAGAAGATTGGTTTGGCTGAGCTCCGCGAAGCTGGTTTCATTTCTTCTAGCCAGTTGGTGAAGATTCTTGGTAATGGTGAGCTCAAGTCAAAGTTGGCTGTAGAGGCTCATGCATTCTCCAAGACTGCCGAAGCTGCTATTACTGCAGCAGGTGGCACAGCTACTAAAATCTAATCAATCTTACTTCGATGAAAAAAATAATCGAGACAATCAAGAACATTTGGAGAATTGAGGATTTGCGTACGCGTCTTCTCATTACGATTCTCTTTGTTGCTATTTATCGTTTTGGCTCATTTGTGGTGCTTCCTGGCATCGATCCTGCTCGTTTGCAGGCTTTGCAGAGCCAGACGAGTGAGGGCTTGATGTCTTTGCTGAACATGTTCTCGGGTGGTGCTTTTTCGAATGCTTCGGTATTTGCTTTGGGTATCATGCCTTACATTTCGGCATCGATTGTCATGCAGCTTCTTGCCATTGCTGTGCCTTATTTTCAGAAGATGCAGCGTGAGGGTGAGAGTGGCCGTAGAAAGATCAACCAGATCACTCGTGTGCTTACAATAGCAATTTTGCTCTTCCAGGCTCCGACGTATTTGATCAACTTGAAGGCTCAGACCGCTGGTTCTGGTGCATTCCTTGTTGGAGATGGATTTTGGTTCATGGCATCGTCTACGATTATCCTTGCGGCAGGTAGTATGTTTATCCTGTGGCTTGGCGAAAGAATTACTGATAAAGGTGTCGGCAATGGTGTATCGCTGATCATTATGATTGGTATTATTGCACGTATGCCGGTAGCCTTTGTTCAGGAATTCGTTACAGCATACAATGGTGCTGAAGGAGGTGGACTTATCAAGTTCCTCTTTGAGATTGTTGCTTTGCTTTTTGTGATGGCTTTGGCTATCATGTTGGTGAAGGCAACTCGCAAGGTGCCTGTACAGTATGCCCAGCGTATTGAAGGTAATCGCGCTGTGGGAGGTGCACGTCAGTACATTCCCCTCAAGCTTTTTGCAGCTAACGTGATGCCTATCATCTTCGCCCAGGCTATCATGTTCATCCCCCTGACTCTTGCCCAGACCGTTTCAAAGAACGGTGGAAGTTGGGCACTGCAGCAGTTCTTGGATCATACGAGTGTCCTTTATAATGTAGTGTTCGTCATTCTGATTGTAGCATTTACATATTTCTATACAGCTATCACATTGAACCCTGTTCAGATGGCTGAGGATATGAAGCGAAACAATGGTTTTATTCCTGGTGTAAAGCCGGGTAAACCTACAGCTGACTACTTGGATGATGTGATGAGTCGCATCACGTTCCCAGGTTCGCTTTTCATTGCTCTCATTGCAATTATGCCTGCTTTTGCTGGTATCTTTGGTGTGAAGCAAGAATTTGCGCAGTTCTTCGGAGGTACTTCTCTGTTGATTCTGGTTGGTGTTGTTTTGGATACGCTGCAGCAGATAGAGAGCCACTTGTTGGTACGTCATTACGATGGATTGCTCAATTCTGGACATGTCCGCACACGTTCAACGAAGGTAGCAGCTTATTAAACTTCTATAGTCTGAATGATTTATCTGAAGACCGACGACGAGATAGAGCTATTGCGCAAGGCTAATTTATTGGTTAGTGCAACGCTCACGGAAATAGCTAAAATTGTTGAGCCGGGTGTCACGACCCGCCAGTTGGACACCTTGGCTGAACAATTTATAAGGGATCATGGTGCGGAGCCTACGTTTAAGGGTTTCCCCAATCCTTTTGGAGGACCATTTCCAGCTTCTATATGTACATCTGTCAACAATGTAGTTGTACATGGTATTCCCAATGACGTTCCGCTTCGTGATGGTGATATAGTTTCAGTTGATTGCGGTACTCACATTGATGGTTTTTGTGGTGATTCTTGCTACACTTTTTGTGTGGGTGAGGTCAAGCCTGAGGTGAAGGATCTTCTTCGTATTACGAAGGAGTCGCTTTACAAGGGTATTGAGCAAGCCGTTGCGGGTCATCGTTTGGGTGATATAGGTTACGCTGTCCAGCATCATTGCGAGGAGCAAGGTTATGGAGTTGTGCGTGAGTTTGTGGGTCACGGCATCGGTCATGAGATGCACGAGGATCCTCAGGTGCCCAACTATGGTACTCGCGGGAGTGGCAAGCAGATCAAGAATGGTCTTTGCATAGCTATTGAGCCAATGATTACGATGGGCAGTCCAGAGCTGGCCATGCTTGAAGATCGTTGGGGCGTGATAACGCGTGATGGTAAGCCGGCTGCTCATTTTGAGCATACGATAGCCATTCATCATGGCAAGGCCGACATTATGTCATCGTTTAAGGAAATAGAAGAAGTAGAAAGTCAAAAATCTTAATATGGCAAAAGAAGCTGCTATTGAACAAGACGGGACGATCGTTGAAGCATTGAGCAATGCTATGTTCCGTGTAGAATTAGAGAACGGGCACGAAATCACTGCTCACATATCAGGTAAGATGCGTATGCACTATATCAAGATATTGCCGGGCGACAAGGTGAAAGTAGAAATGAGTCCGTATGATCTTTCGAAAGGAAGAATTGTGTTCAGATACAAATAAACAAAACATAATGAAAACAAGAGCATCATTAAAGAAACGGTCTGCAGATTGCAAGATTGTACGTCGTAAAGGCCGTCTGTTTGTGATTAACAAGAAGAACCCTAAGTTCAAAATGCGTCAGGGTTAACCAAGTTCCGCAATAAATAAAATAAAATATGGCAATAAGAATTGTTGGTGTAGACCTCCCTCAGAACAAGCGTGGTGAGATCGCCCTGACCTACATCTACGGTATAGGTCGTAGTAGCTCGGCAAAAATCTTGGACGAAGCCGGCATTGACAGAGATATCAAAGTGAAGGACTGGACTGACGAGCAGGCAGGTAAGATCCGTGAGATCATTGCCTCTGGTTACAAGGTAGAAGGTGACCTTCGCTCTGAGATTCAGCTGAACATCAAGCGCCTGATGGATATCGGTTGCTACCGTGGTGTTCGTCACCGTAACGGTCTCCCCGTACGTGGCCAAAGCACAAAGAACAATGCTCGTACTCGCAAGGGTCGCAAGAAGACCGTTGCTAACAAGAAGAAAGCTACTAAATAATAAATAAATATGGCAAAGAAAACAGTTGCAGCAAAGAAGAGAAATGTGAAGGTTGACGCTATGGGTCAGCTTCATGTTCACAGCTCTTTCAACAATATCATTGTGTCTCTTGCAAACAGCGAGGGCCAGATTATTTCTTGGTCTTCTGCCGGTAAGATGGGCTTCCGCGGTTCTAAGAAGAACACTCCTTACGCTGCCCAGATGGCCGCTCAGGATTGCGCCAAAGTAGCTTACGACCTTGGTCTTCGCAAGGTGAAGGCTTACGTTAAGGGTCCCGGTAATGGTCGTGAATCAGCGATCCGTGCTATCCACGGTGCTGGTATCGCAGTAACTGAGATTATCGACGTTACTCCGCTTCCTCACAACGGCTGCCGTCCTCCGAAGCGCAGAAGAGTATAACACATACGTTAGTTTTACAGTAAAAGAAATAAGAAAACAATGGCAAGATATATTGGCCCTAAGTCTCGTATCGCCCGTAAGTTTGGTGAGGCTATCTTCGGTGCTGACAAAGTGTTGGCAAAGCGCAACTTCCCTCCTGGCCAGCATGGTAACAACCGTCGTCGCAAGACTTCTGAATACGGTATCATGCTCGCTGAGAAGCAGAAGGCTAAGTATACATACGGTGTGCTTGAAAAGCAGTTCCGCAACCTTTTTGATAAGGCCGCTTCTGCATCAGGCATTACTGGTGAGATCCTTCTCCAGAGCCTTGAGTGCCGTCTCGACAATGTAGTATACCGTCTTGGTATTGCTCCTACTCGTGCCGCTGCTCGTCAGCTCGTCAATCACAAGCACATCACTGTAGACGGTCGTGTGGTAAACATCGCTTCTTATAGCGTTAAGCCTGGTCAGATCGTAGCAGTTCGTGAAAAGTCAAAGTCCCTTGAAGTTATCGCAGATTCACTGGCAGGCTTCAACCACAGCAAGTATCCTTGGATTGAATGGGATGAGACTTCAAAGAGCGGTAAGCTCCTTCACAAGCCCGAACGTGCCGACATCCCTGAGAACATCAAGGAGCAGTTGATCGTCGAGTTGTACTCTAAAAACTAATCAATAATTCCCTTACATTCATGGCGATATTAGCATTTCAAAAACCTGACAAAGTAATAATGTTGGAAAACGACCCCAAGTACGGAAAGTTTGAGTTTCGTCCTTTGGAGCCTGGTTTCGGCACTACTGTCGGAAATGCATTGCGTCGTATCCTTCTTTCATCGCTCGAGGGCTATGCTATCAACACTATCAAGATTGAGGGTGTTGAGCATGAGTTTGCCACCGTGCCTGGTGTAAAGGAAGACGTGACCAACATTATACTCAACTTGAAGCAAGTTCGTTTCAAGCAGATTGTAGATGAATACGAAACAGAGAAGGCTACTATCACCATCTCTAACTCCACCGAGTTTAAGGCTGGTGATATCAGTAAGTTTCTCAATGGATTTGAAGTGTTAAATCCTGAATTAGTGATTTGTCACTTAGATTCTAAAGCCACGATGCAGATAACAATCTCCATCAACAAGGGTAGAGGTTACGTTCCCGCTGACGAGAATCGTGAGTTCTGCCAGGATATCCACGAGATTGCTATCGACTCTATTTACACTCCTATCCGTAATGTGAAGTATGCAGTTGAGCCTTTCCGCGTAGAGCAGAAGACTGACTACGACAAGCTCGTGCTTGAAATCACAACGGACGGTTCCATTCACCCGAGAGAAGCCCTTAAGGAGGCCGCTAAGATCCTTATCTACCACTTCATGCTCTTCTCTGATGAGAAGATCACTATGGAGGACAAGGCAGACGAGGAGAACGAAGAGTTCGACGAAGAGGTACTCCACATGCGTCAGTTGCTCAAGACGAAGTTGACCGATATGAACCTTTCAGTTCGTGCGCTCAACTGCTTGAAGGCTGCCGATGTAGAGACGCTTGGCGAACTTGTTCAGTACAACAAGAACGACCTCTTGAAGTTCCGCAACTTCGGTAAGAAATCGCTCACTGAGCTTGATGATTTGCTCGAGAGTCTGAATCTGTCGTTTGGAACTGACATTTCTAAGTATAAATTAGATAAAGATTAATATCTGAAATGAGACACAATAAGAAATTCAACCATCTGAGCCGTACTGCTTCTCACAGAAGCGCCATGCTCTCCAACATGGCTTGCTCTTTGATCAAGCACAAAAGAATCACTACGACTCTGGCCAAGGCTAAGGCGCTGAAGAAGTACGTAGAGCCCCTGATCACTAAGAGCAAGGACGATACTATGAACTCTCGTCGTGTAGTGTTCAGCTATCTTCAGGACAAGGTTGCCGTAACAGAGCTTTTCCGCGAAGTTCGCGCTAAGGTTCTCGACCGTCCCGGTGGCTATACTCGTATCATCAAGACTGGCTTCCGTGCCAGCGATGCTTCTGAGATGTGCTTCATCGAACTCGTTGACTTCGATGAGAACATGGCCAAGACTAAGAAGAAGGCAACTCGTACTCGTCGTAGCAAGAAGGCCGCAGCTCCCGCAGCTGAAGCTCCTGCAACTGAAGCTACCGAGGCCCCTGCTGAAGAAGCAAAGGCTGAGTAATACCACGCTCACAAGTCCGCAGGTGTGTCCAAGCACCTGTGGCTCTTATACCATAACTAACGGAATCTCTCTTCGAGGGGTTCCGTTTTTTCGTGTGTGCGGTGGGGCTTATGGTGATTTAGCTTGTTTTAAGGCTTGCTGATTCATGTTTAAGGCTTGCTTGGCTTATGTTTTTAAAGCTTGCTTGGCATCGAGCCTTCGCAAGCTTTGCCGAAGCGGGACGCTTCGCCCCCACTGCCTATGAACTACTTCTTGAATTCTTGGGGTGAAGCCGACGCGGGACGCGTCGCCCACAGAACTAATGGAGTTCTCTTTTTGCTCGTCTTGGGGTGAAGCCGACGCGGGGACGCGTCGCCCCCGGTATTGGCTGAAAGTGGGTGGGGAATGGTCGAAAGTGTTTGGCTGTATATAGATGAGCAGATGGGCATGAATGTCCTGGAGAGATGTTTCCGATATAGACGATTTTTGTTGAATCGTTTTGCCGGATAGCTATATATTCTCGTATTGGGTTGGAAAGTAGCTCGTCGTGCTCAGAGTTTTCGTTAATCGTTTGGTGGTATAGATCTAACATTGTATCTTTGCGGTGTAAAATATACGCTTTTATGTCTTATGAGTGAGAATCAATATTGTTATAAGTATCCGCATCCTGCGGTTACGACGGACTGTGTGATCTTTGGTTTTGATGGCAAGAGCCTTCAGGTGTTGCTTATAGAGCGAGGTATAGATCCTTATAAAGGTCGTTGGGCGTTTCCGGGTGGCTTTCTTAATCCAGACGAAAGTGCCGAAGAGGGTGCACTCAGGGAATTGAAGGAAGAGACTGGACTCGATGAAGCCTACATAGAGCAATTCCACACCTATACTACGCCCGATCGTGATCCTCGCGAGCGAGTGATTACCATAGCTTACTATGCCTTGGTGCGCATACAGGATGTCTGCGGCGGTGATGATGCTGCTCGTGCTAAGTGGTTCCCTATAGAGGATGTGCCACAGTTGGCTTTCGATCACGACCGCATTTTGCGAGATGCTACGCGTCAACTTCGTGAGCGCATACATTTTAAGCCCATTGGTTTCGAGCTACTTCCGGAAAAGTTTACGATGAAAGACCTTCAATTGCTCTATGAAGCCATATTGGATGTGAAGTTTGATCGTCGCAATTTTTCGAAGAAGATGATGCACTACGAACTGCTCAATCAGTTGAATGAAACCACGTGGCCAACGCCTAAGCGTGAAGCGCAACTTTATTCTTTCAACAAGGAGAAGTACGATGAGTTTAAGAAGAAAGGATTCATGATAGAGTTTTAGGCTGTTGGGGTAATTGGGGGTGTGAATGTATATTGTCATCCGCTCTGTGCGTGGGCAGGGGGATGGTAAAGAGGGGAGGGTGGTACGATTCGTTGGAGTCGTGTATATGATGGATGGGGGTGAGAATAAAGAGTATTCTGTATGCCCAGTGAATGTGAGTGCAAAGGTGAGGAGAATTTTTCAAACTTGCAAAAAGAGTGTACAAACTGTACACTTTTTCTGCGTTTGTCGCTTTGTGCGAGAAGTGCTTCACGCGTATGCACGCGCGCACTCCGTCATTTTTGGGGATGGAATGATTTCATCTGTCACTCCTAAACTTTGTTATCGCTGATTATCAGCCTTGTTGGTGAGAAGCGATGTGTACTTTTGCTTGCACTTTCGCCTACACTCTGTATGCATGGCAGGGGCCATGGCCGAATGATTGCAAGGGGGGATAATTGATACGGGACCATGGGGTAATCAAAACGGCATCGGGGGGTAATTGAAACGGCATCGGGGGGTAATCAAAACGGCATCAAGGGGTAATTGAAACTGTCATAGGGGAAGGGATGACAAGGGTGGGGGTGGCCAAAGTCTATGGGGAGCATGGTATTATCGTAGAAGGCTCGAAGCGAAATATAGGAGGTGTGGCGTGGAAATGTAGTGTATTCAGAGAGTTAGTGGAGTAGTTCGGGCAAAGTGTAGGCAGAGTGCAAGCAAAGTGTAGGTAGAAATGATAATTTCTGTGTTTAAAAAGTGTTGATAATCAGATAAATATGTGGTGTAAGTGATGCTGTGTATGTATTTACATGAGGAAAATCGCTGTATACGCGCGCGAGGGTGGACGTTGTTTCATTGAGCGGCGTGCGGTATAATCAAAAAGTGAGCCCATAGGAGGTGCGGATGGATTGTTGCGCTTCCTATGGGCTTATGGTTTGGTCGTGGATGATGTCGACGCGGGGACGCGTCGCCCCCGGTACTGGTTGAGGAGGGGTGGTCGTGGATGATGTCGACGCGGGGACGCGTCGCCCCGGTACTGGTTGAGGGGGGGGGGCTGTAGCGAGATGGGGGGGGAGGCGCCTATCACCATCCACCAGGGCGTCCGCCACCACCATGACCTCCGCCGCCACCGGGGCCACCTCCGCTGCTTGAGCCAGATGAGGTGATGGTCTGTGAGAGCGTGAGCGATTGCAGGGCAGAGCCTCCACTTGTGGTGGCATCGGCCGAGTAGCCTTGCCAGGTGGTGCCGCTTGTGAGGGTAGCGCCTGTGGTCAGCGTGTAGGAACTGCCTACGCTCAGTAGGGGAGATGATACGAGAATCGTGGCTTGGCTGTAAGTGCGGGGGATGAGAAATGACCAAATGACTGCTCCTGTGGCGTCTTGCAGCGTGAGTTGCTGTCCCTGTGTGAGTTGTTTTCCGCTGAGGATGATGACGGTTTGTGTGGTGACTGACGATGTGGGCGAGGATGTGCTACCGCCGAGGCCGATGAGTGTGCCCCCTGTGATGGAGAAGGTGTTTTGGTCGCAGTCGAATCCTTCCTCGGGTTGAGTTGTGCCCGAGGCTATGACGAGTCCGCCCGAGATGTAGAGCGTCCCGTTGGAGTCGATGCCGTCGTTGTTGGTGGCATAGGCATATATCTTGCCACCGCTGATGCTAATTTTCTTAGCAGCGTTGAGTGCATCGTCGTAAGTGTTTACTACGAGTGTGCCGTCGGTAATGCATAGCTCTCTCTTGCTTTCTATGCCTTCGGAGCCTTCGCCTCCTGAGCAGGTCACGTTTAGACTGCCTCCGTTGATTGTGAGTAGGCCTTCGGCACGTATGCCTTTGGCTGAAGATGTAAGTCGGTTGTAGGAATACTGACGACCAGTGGTGGTGATGTTGAATGTACCTGCGTTGATGGTCAAATCTCCCGTGCAGTTGATGCCTTTACCGCCGGCGCCAGATGCCTTTATCGTGACGTTGCCACCATCGAATGTGGCAGTGCCTCCCACCTTGATGCCGCAGGTGGCCGAAACGTCGGCATCTGCCGAGCTGTAAAGGCCTCCGCCCGTGGTAGTGATTTCGATTGTTCCGTCGCTCACCTTAAGCGAGTCTTCGCATTTAATGCCTTTGGCTGCATTGGCTGCACAGAGCAGGCTTACGGTGCCTCCGCTCATGATGAATTGTCCGTTTAGCTCGTCGGAAGTATCGTCTGTGCGCGATACTTGTATGCCATCGTCGCCAGCGGAGAGCACTTTCAGCGTTCCGCCCTTGATGTTGACGTATTGATTGACGTTCAGTCCGTCTTTAGCCGCTTTGGCTATGGTGATGGTGCCCGTCGATTTCTTCAATTCTAAATATTCTCCGCCCCAGAAACCGTGCGCTGCGTTGCCCGTGATTTGGAGCGAACCGTTTCCTTTCACCTCGGTGTGGCCCTTCACCATGAAGCATCCCTTCTGCTGTCCTTCTGCACCGTCGGTGAGAGAGTTTGTTGTGCCGTCGGCAAGCAGAAGCGAAATGCGCTTGCCGCAACGAATGTTCACTGCTGCGCTGTCCTTACACGTAAGGTCCAGCCCATTTAGTACGATCGTAGCCTTAAGTTCTCCGTCCATCCAGAAGGATCCATCAGATGCCGTTCCCTGCAGCGTGTAGGTCAGTTCCGAGGAGAGTTCTGCATCTTGCACAATGCTCACGTGGGCGCCACTGACGTTCACCGCAAGCCATGGAGCCACGTTGCTTGCCACCACCACGTGGGCAGAGCCTTCGGTATAGGTCACACAGACCGTGTTGTCGCTCACGTCGGTGCGATCGGTTGTGATGCTATCTATTTCTGAAAGCAGAAATGTCTGGTTGCCGATGGTCAGAGATGTGCCATCCGTCAGTGGCATCTCGCCCACTTCGGCTCGGAATGCAGTGGTCAGCGCGCCTGAGTGGACTCTAAGCGTCTGTGCAGAGACAGAGGTGGAGAAGAGCAGGGCGAGAAAGCAAATTAGAGAAACAATTTTGTTCATATCAATGCGTGAAAAGCACTCTGAGTAGAGTCTGTTAATGTTTTTGCAAGAAGAGAAGCCTATAGTGGAGAAGGAAAGTTCTGCATTTCTGAAGCTTCTAAGTCATTTGCAAAAATAGAGGCTTTACCTGTAAAATCCAAAAACATTCAACAAACCGCCCACTTTTCTCAGCGTATGCCACTCTGCTGTGGGTGGAATTGGCCCCGAAGTAGGTCATCGCTTGGTGATGACATTTTGCTGAATGAAAAGAAAAACCTAATTTTAGGGCGCGAAACGTAACATTTCTCTCATCGTGAAAGGACAGAAGAAAGCCGAGAACTTGCTTTATGCTGCGCTTTGGCTCATACTCTACATGCCCCTGTGTTTACGGAGTTTGTCAATGAGGCTGTGACCCACCGCCCCTTCAATTGGTTTATGCTTACGGGTGAGTGGATGACGCTCAGTGTGCTGTTCCTTGTGTTTTGCTTGCACAATTATCTGATAGCTCCGGTGCTCGTCTATCGCAAGCGAGTGTGGGCATACTTGCTCTTGCTTGTGGTGCTCTTTGTGAGTCTTGGCGTGTTTCAGCGCTATTTCTCTCCGCATCGTCGATGGCATGGCCCCCGTCGAGCCCGCATGGAGATGTTGCGGCAGCAAATGCCCCGTGAAGAGCCACTCAGGCCTTTCGATGGCCGTTCTCCTGATGATCATCGTCCCTCGCGCAGCCGTAGGGGGCACCCAGGACGCGACGTTTTCATGTTTGAGATGGGCTCGCGCGAGACGATAATGTTCTCCTTCGTGTTTCTCATCGTGTTAGCCAACGTGGGGGTGAAGTATTATTTTAAGTCGGCCGACGACCGCAAACGCATGCAGCAACTTGAGAGGGAAAACCTTCAGCAGCAGTTGGCCTATCTGAAGTATCAGATCAATCCCCACTTCTTTATGAACACGCTCAACAATATCCATGCCCTCATAAGCATCAATCCCACACAAGCTGAGCGTATGATCGAGGTGCTTTCGCGCCTTATGCGCTATGTGCTCTACGATGGCAACAAGCCACTTTCGCCCTTGCAGCGCGAACTCGACTTTCTGGGCGACTATGTCAACCTCATGCGCATACGCTACGCCAGTCGGGTGCGCATTGCGCTTTCGCTTCCTTCCTCTGTCGACTCTGCCGCCGTGGTGCCGCCTTTGCTTTATGTCACCTTTGTGGAGAATGCTTTCAAGCATGGCATCAGTTATGAGCATGATTCCTATATTGATGTGAGCTTTGTGCTATCTGGCGGACGAGTGGAGTTTTGCTGTCGCAATAGTCGTCCGCGTTGCGACGAGTCGAAGCCCGGCGGCGTAGGCATTGCCAATGTGACGCAGCGCCTTCGATTGATCTATCACAACGATTTCCAACTTCAAATTCATCCCTCAGCCACCGACTATAGCGTGCGCCTGTCGGTGCCCCTTACTCCTCAAAGCGTATGATTAGATGTTTAGCTCTCGACGATGAGCCTTTGGCTTTGCAGCAGCTCACGTCGTATCTTGAAAAGGTGCCCTTCTTTGAAGTAGTGGGCAGTTCTGACGGTGTCGGAAGCCATGCGCATGCTCCACTCGGAGCAAGTCGATGCTCTGTTTCTCGACATCAATATGCCCGATCTCAATGGATTAGAACTTGTGCGCAGCCTCGCTCGTCCCCCCTTGGTGGTGTTTACCACGGCCTATTCGGAATATGCCATTGAGGGCTACAAGGCCGATGCTGTGGACTATCTGCTAAAGCCCTACGGACTGGCCGACCTGCTGCGTGCTGCCAATCATGTGCGTGAGCGGTGGGAACAGCTCCACGCTTTGCCCGCAGAAGCTGTTACAGTTGCTGCTCAGAATCCGTCTCCATCAGCAGCCGACGATTTTATCTTCTTCAAGAGCGACTATAAAGTGGTGAGGGTGTGCATCAGCGAGATTGTCTACGTGAAGGGAATGAGTGAATACCTACGTATCTATACCACCTCTCAGCATAAGCCCATCATCGTGCTCCTTAGTATGAAACGCATCGAGGATAGGCTTGCGCCGCCGTTGCCCTTCATGCGTGTGCACCGCTCTTATCTGATTAATCTTAACCACATACGTGAACTCAATCGCAGCGCAATCATTCTCGATACGGGCGAAGAGATTCCCGTGGGCGATACTTATCGTGCAGCGGTGAATGAGTTCGTGTCGCGGCTGTCGGTGGGGAAGTAAGATTCCCAAGTAATAAGTTTTCAAAGTAATAAGTTTTCAAAGTAATAAGTAATTCAAGTTTCGGATTTAGAATGGGCGGGCTGAAAGCCCATTGATATTCATAGCCCAGGGCATCGCCCTGGGTATCCCGTAAGCAGTATTGTTTCGCCCTGTAAGGGCAAAAGTAGAAATATATTGTCCTTACTTCTGCCCTTACAGGGCGTATCGTTCTTGATTATCTCTACCCAAGGCGTTGCCTTGGGCTATGGATTTCATTGGGCTTTCAGCCCGCTTATACTAAATCCGAAACTTAAATAAGTAATACGTTTCTAATGGGAAAAGTATAAGGGGATTTCTATCTTAGAATGCCGTTCATGTTGGCGTACACCGGTCGGTGTACGCATGAGCACCGGTCGGTGTACGCATGAGCACCGGTCGGTGTACGCACGAGCATCGGTCGGTGTACGGTCATTTGGCTGCCGATGTAGAGATAATTATAGGCTTAAGTATCAGATTTACAGGGCCGGAGGGTCAATGAAGTCTGAAGCTAAAAGTAAGAAGTATTGCATTCTTGCGTTTATCATGTAACAGATGATTCTGCAAGGATGCAATACTTCATACTTTTTTCTTGGGGAAAATTATGCGTTGCTTTACTTTCGCTCCAGCTCGCTTAGTTCCTCCATCTTCTTCTTCTCCAAGAATTCATATATGCCGCAAAGGTGCTCCTTCACCCTTCCGCCACCAAACTCGTAGACGCGGCTCACGAGGCCGTCGAGGAAGTCGCGATCGTGGCTCACGCAGATGAGTGTGCCGTCGAAGTCCTGCAGTGCCTGCTTCAGCACGTCCTTGGTGCGCAGGTCGAGGTGATTGGTAGGTTCGTCGAGAATGAGCAAGTTTACGGGTTCGAGCAGGAGCTTGAGCAGAGCCAATCGTGTACGCTCACCGCCCGAAAGCACTTTGACCTTCTTTGTGCTCGCTTCGCCGCCAAACATGAATGCGCCCAGGAGGTCGCGTATCTTGTTGCGTATCTCGCCTTTCGCCACGTCGTCTATGGTCTGAAACACTGTGAGCTCTCCGTCGAGCAGTGAAGCCTGATTTTGCGCAAAGTAGCCTATCTGTACGTTGTGGCCCAGCGTGAGGGTGCCCTCATGCTCGAGTTCGCCCATGATGCACTTCACCATTGTCGACTTACCCTCGCCGTTTCGACCGACGAAGGCCACCTTGTCGCCGCGCTCTATCGTAAACGTGGCGTCCTTGAAGATGCGTTTCCCATCGAAAGCCTTGCCCACGCTGTCGGCTATCACAGGGTATTGTCCGCTGCGGGGTGAGGGCGGAAACTTGAGACGCAGAGCAGAGGTGTCCATCTCGTCCACCTCGATAAGTTCCAGCTTTTCGAGCATCTTCACGCGGCTCTGCACTTGGAACGTCTTAGAGTAAGTGCCCTTGAATCGTTCGATGAAGTCCTTCGTCTCTTGTATCATCTTCTGCTGCTCCTCGTACTGCTTCTGTTGCTGCTCACGGCGCTCGGCGCGCAGCTGCAGGTAGTGCGAATAGTTCACCTTGTAGTCGTAGATACGGCCCATCGTCACCTCAATGGTGCGCGTCGTGATGTTGTCTACAAACTTGCGGTCGTGGCTGATCACTACTACCGCTTTCCCGCTACTGATGAGAAACTCTTCGAGCCACCCGATTGATTCAATGTCGAGATGGTTGGTGGGCTCGTCGAGCAGCAAGAGGTCGGGCTTCTGCAGAAGCATCTTTGCCAGTTCGATGCGCATGCGCCATCCGCCCGAGAATTCACTCGTCTGGCGGTCGAAGTCTTGGCGCTCAAAGCCAAGGCCGAGGAGCGTCTTTTCCACATCCTCCTCGAAGTGGGTCATGTCTATGGCATAAAACTTCTCGCTCAGTGTGGCCACCTCTTCGATCAGAGCCATGTAGTCATCGCTCTCGTAGTCAGTACGTTCGCTGAGTTGGCGGTTGAGGTCGTCGAGATGAGCCTGCATCTCGTGAAGGTGGGCAAAGGCCTGGCTTGCTTCCTCAAACACGGTGCGACCATCTTCGGTCATGAGGTGCTGAGGCAGGTAAGCTATGACCGTATCTTTTGGTGCAGAGACCGAGCCGCGCGTGGGCTTTCTCACTCCTGCCAATATCTTGAGCAGTGTGCTCTTGCCCGCACCATTCTTGCCCATCAGAGCAATGCGGTCGGTGTCGTTGATTACAAAAGAAATGTCGCTAAATAGGGTTGTGCCGCCAAATTCTACGGCGAGTCCGTCTACTGATACCATGTATGAGAGTTTGTATATGCTTGATTTTTAGGGTGCAAAAGTACGAAATACGTCCCACGTGGGCAAGTCTGCAATACGCCAAGCTGCGATACTGCGCTACTTAAAGAAGCTTTAATTGCCCGTTAATTGCTTGCTCGAGGGAAAATAGAAGTCTTTTCTTACCGCTTATGTCACGTTTTCTTCATAACTTAGCAAGCTAAATTGGGGACGAACGTACCTTGTAGAAGCTGCAGGGCGTTTCCCCACAAGAACATCTACCTCTCTATGGCATGGCATCGTGCAGCATCAGTGTCTGCACACGTGCCCTGCATTTCCCCTACTCAGAAGAAAATAAAAAATGATATATCAGCATGATTTACAAATGGAACTACGAGGCGCCCACCCCCGACGAGGCTGCCGCGCAAGCAGAGTTGGCCCGGGAGGTGGGCATCCATCCCGCCCTCGGCAAGCTGCTCTTCGAGCGTGGCATCCACACACCGCAGGAAGCTCGGCACTTCTTCCGTCCGCAACTGACAGAACTGCATGATCCCTTCCTGATGGACGACATGCAGCAGGCTGTGGATCGTCTCAATCTGGCCATGGGACGCAAAGAGCGTATCCTCGTATATGGCGACTACGATGTCGATGGCTGTACCGCCGTCGCCTTGGTCTACAAGTTTTTGCTGCAATACTACTCCAACATCGACTTCTACATCCCCGATCGCTACGAAGAGGGCTACGGCATCTCCAAGAAAGGTGTCGACTTTGCTGCACAGACCGGTGTGGGACTAATTATCGTGCTCGACTGTGGCATTAAGGCCGTGGAGGAGATAGCTTACGCCAAGAGCTTAGGCATTGATTTCATCATCTGCGACCATCATGTGCCCGACGATGAGTTGCCTTGCGCTGTAGCCATTCTCAATCCCAAGCGGCGCGACAATCATTATCCTTACACCCACCTCTCGGGCTGCGGCGTAGGCTTCAAGTTTATGCAAGCCTTCGCTGTGAGCAACGGCATTGAGTTCAACAAACTCACCTCCCTGCTCGACCTCTGTGCCGTGAGCATTGCCTCCGATATTGTGCCCGTGATGGGCGAGAATCGCGTATTGGCCTATCATGGGCTGCGTTGTCTTAATTCCAACCCGAGCATAGGCTTGCAGGCCATCATTGAGGTGTGTGGACTTGCCGATCGGGAACTGACGATGAACGATATCATCTTCAAGATCGGTCCACGCATTAATGCATCGGGACGCATGCAGAATGGTAAGGAAGCCGTAGAGCTACTCGTCGATCGCGACTATCAGTCGGCACTCGAAAAAGCAGGCCGCATCAACCTCTACAATGAAGCACGCAAAGACCTCGACAAGCAGATGACCGAAGAGGCCGTAGAGCAGGTGAAGGAACTTCCCGAACTCGACTCTCGACGCAGCATCGTAATCTACAACGAAGCATGGCACAAAGGCGTGATAGGCATTGTAGCTTCTCGCCTAACGGAACTCTACTATCGTCCTGCTGTGGTGCTGACACGCTCTGAGGGCATGGCCACAGGTTCGGCACGCTCAGTGTCGGGCTTCGATGTGTATAAGGCTGTGCAGAGTTGCCAGGATTTGCTCGAAAACTTTGGCGGACACACTTATGCCGCAGGGCTTACGCTCCCCGTGGAACACGTTGAGGAGTTTAGCCGACGATTCGAACAATACGTTTCGGAGCACATCCTCGACGAGCAGACCGAAGCAAGCCTTAATATTGACGCTGAACTCGACTTCAAGGATGTAACCTTCCGCTTCTATCAGCAACTGCGTCGCTTTGCTCCCTTCGGACCAGGCAATCTGAAGCCCATCTTCTGCACACGCCGCGTCTACGACTATGGCACAAGTAAGGTGGTAGGCCGTGGACAGGAGCACATCAAGCTCGAGTTGGTGGACAATAAGAGCAACAACGTGATGAATGGTATCGCCTTCGGGCAGAGTTCGCAGGCCCGTTATATCAAGACGAAGCGCGCCTTCGATATCTGCTATACCATCGAGGAAAATACGCATAAGCGTGGAGAAGTGCAACTCCAGATCGACGATATTCGTCCGTGCAACTAATCTGTATTCTCTCCCATGCAGCAGTCAACTTCTTCCGAACAGATACCAACTTCCTCAGAGCAGCAATCAGAAAAGCCCGATTGGCTCGCCATTTTGCGTCGTTATTGGGGCTACCCTGCTTTCCGCAGCATACAGCTGAGCATCATCGAGAGCATAGCTTCGGGGCACGACACATTGGGGCTTATGCCCACAGGTGGCGGCAAGAGTATCACCTTTCAAGTGCCCACGATGGCCATGGAGGGTATGTGCATCGTGATCACCCCGCTCATTGCTCTCATGAAGGATCAGGTGCAAAACTTGCGTCGGCGAGGCATACCTGCTGAGGCCATTTATGCAGGGTTGAGCCGTGCCGAGGTGGTGCAACGTCTCGACAATGCCATCTTCGGAGCTTACAAGTTTCTCTACGTTTCGCCAGAGCGCATAGCCACTCCGCTCTTCCAAAGCAAGCTCCGAGGCATGAAGGTGTGTCTTATCACGGTGGACGAGGCACACTGCATCTCCCAGTGGGGTTACGATTTTCGTCCACACTATCTGCAGATAGCTCTGATCCGAGAGTTGCTCCCAGGCATTCCCGTGCTTGCTCTCACAGCGACAGCCACACCGCTCGTGGTGAAGGATATACAAGATAAATTAGCTTTCCACCACGGACGAGTGTTCCGTATGAGCTTCGAGCGTCCTAATCTGCACTACATCGTGAGAAGGGCCGAGGATAAAATCAAAGAACTCGTACACATACTCCGTAGCGTGCCTGGCTCCGCCATTGTCTATACGCGCTCCAGGAAGCGAACCCGCGAGGTGGCTGAGATCCTCAATCAGTGCGGACTTTCCGCCCTTTATTACCATGCCGGTCTCACCTCGCTCGACAAAGATATGCGCCAACTCTCCTGGCAAAGCGATGAAACCCGCGTAATGGTCGCCACCAATGCCTTTGGCATGGGCATCGATAAGCCCGACGTGCGCTTGGTCGTACACATAGATGTGCCCGATTCGCTCGAAGCCTATTATCAAGAGGCAGGGCGCGGAGGTCGTGATGGCAAGGTGGCTTATGCCGTTTTGCTCCACAATCGGAGCGATGTGCAGAAGCTAAGCACACGCATTTCGCAGACCTTTCCCGAGCGAAGCTACATACGCCGCGTCTATTCCGACCTCGCCTCGTTCTTTCAGATAGCAGAGGGCGATGCCGAGGGTCGCACTTTCGATTTCGATATTGATCGCTTCTGTCGTGTGTTTAAGCACTTTCCCGTCATGTTGGTCAGCGCGCTCAATCTGCTCTCGAGAGCAGGCTATATACACTTCAGCATGGAGGGCGAGACGGGATCGCGCATCATGTTTCTCGTAAGGCGTGACGAGCTTTACGGCATTGATTATCTCGACTCTCACGAGGAGCGTGTGCTCAATGCTCTGCTGCGCACCCATTGCGGTTTCTTCTCCGACTACGTTCCCGTGGAGGAAGATCGTATAGCTGAGGAATGTCATCTGTCGCGTGAAGAGGTCTACGACAAATTGCGCCACATGACCCAGTTGCGCGTAGTCAACTACATTCCGGGGAAGAGCGTGCCCCAGATCACCTACATCAGTCGGCGCATCGACACCGACCTGGTGGAGATATCGCCCGACATCTATGAGCAGCGTCTTGAGCAATACAAGGCTCGCATCAATGCCATGATAGGCTACTTCACGCAGACCGACATATGCCGTAGCCGTTATCTGCTTCATTATTTTGCCGATGAAGGTCCCGATTGCGGTTATTGCGACGTATGCATCAGTCGTGAGGAACACATACACGGTCTCTCCACCGAGCAGAAGGTGCAGTCGGCCGAGGCTTACTTGCTCGACTTTTTAGCTTCAATTCATCCTAATCAAGGCACTGCGCATACCTGCTCTCTATCCCAATTGCACGAATCGGGCTACCCTGCCGAGATCCTCCAACGCGCCATCAAGCATCTGGTGGAGCAAGGAAAAATACGCTACTCGGGCATCACTCTCGAACTTTTGTAGACTATATATAATAAAGGAGTGAGCCCAAACAAATAAAAGCCAAGCTACAAGCAAAAGAGCCAAGCTGCAAGCAAAGAGCCAAAACCAAACTGCAAGCAAAAGAGCTAAGCAAACTAACAAACGATCTTAACTAACTAACGAAATCATCCCCCCTATGCCTCGTACCTATATAAGCATCAAGCAAGGCGTGACGCGCCATCCCGACTATCGCCTTGCCTCTCCCCTCGACTTTAGCCTTGAGGAAGGACAAACTATGGCCATCTGTGGCCGCAACGGAAGCGGTAAATCTTTTTTAGTAGATATGCTTACCGGAGCACATCCACTGCTGGGCGATGCTGCCACCTACGATTTCGGTCCCGACACCGACCATCGCGTGAGCAGCAACGTGCGCCAGGTAAATTTCCGCGATGTATATGGCGGCAATGAGCCTGCCTACTATCAGCAGCGCTGGAATCAAGCCGATGAGCAAGTGTTTCCCACCGTCAATGAAGTGCTTAAGCAGGCATGCACGGCATGGGGCGGCACAGGTGTGGGTGATGCATCGTTGAGCGCTGAAGAATCAGCAAGCGGTGATCATGGATCATCTGTCGTCAGCGATGGATTGAATGGCTTGCCCAATGCCGATTTGCTGCGCGAGATAGGCATTGCAGCCCATGGCGAAAAACCCGTCAATCAGCTCTCGAGTGGAGAACTGAGACGCTTGCAGATTGCGAAAATGCTGCTCTCGTGTCCCAAAGTGCTTATAATAGACAATCCTTATATAGGACTCGATGTTGAGGCTCGGCAGATGCTCAACTCCGTGCTCCAGCGACTGGCCGAACGCGTCACATTGGTGCTCGTGGTGAGTCGTGCCTCCGATGTTCCGCCCTTCGTGCGAAGCGTAGTGAGCGTGCACGATAAGCAAGTAGAAGCCCCTATCAGTCTGGAAGCCTATAAGCAGTCATTGAGCGAGACAGATTCTTCTGACAACGCTCTCCCCTCCATGCCCGAGGACATCATGGACCATGCAGCGTCGGAATGCGTGATAGACTTCCGCAACATCCACATACGCTATGGTGAGCGCACCATCCTGCGCGATCTAAATTGGAAAGTGATGCGTGGTGAACACTGGGCTCTTATGGGTGAGAATGGAGCAGGCAAATCCACGCTCCTTTCGCTCGTCTGTGCCGACAATCCGCAAGGCTATGCATGCGACATTCGCCTCTTCGGTCGGCAGCGAGGCCGTGGTGAGAGCATATGGGACATTAAGCGCCACATAGGCTACGTATCGCCCGAAATCTTCTCGACCTACCGCAAGGACCTTCCCGCCATCGACATCGTGGCCAGCGGTCTGCGCGACACCATAGGCCTCTATAAGCGTGCCAACGCCCAGGAGCGCGAACGCTGTATGGAGTGGATGCGCGTCTTTGGTGCAGAGTGCTTAGCCGATCGCAATTATATGAAGCTCTCATCGGGCGAGCAGCGCCTCATACTCCTTGTGCGAGCCTTTGTCAAGAGTCCCGACCTCCTTATCCTTGACGAGCCCTTCCATGGTCTCGACGATGTGCACCGCTTGCGTGCGCAGAGCGTGATCGACCACTACATGCGCCAGAGCGAGAAGACCCTCATCATGGTGACGCACTATGAAGACGAACTCCCCTCGTGCATAGATCATCGTATAAAATTGACGAAGAATAAATAAGGAGGGTAGAGTAGCTCTATCTTGTTCGTGCAAAAACGAAATAGCGCTTTCAGCTAAGATAATCAAGCTGGACGTGCTATTTGCAAAAAAATATAGCTATATTTGCAAATGAATCAGTCAGCCCCTAATGGGACGGCGGGTTAACAAAATACATTAATTTTAGAAAAAAGGACGTTTACGAGCGTTATCTTCCACGTACGAATCTCGCAAATTCACATTCCCGGAGGATGAAGGCAACCGAAGCGTCCACGTTGGGTGTATTATCCCCGTTTGTGCCAGCCCTTATTGTATTCATACGGAATAAGGGAGGTACAAACGTTATTTGATAATATGTCAATTGACGTGGGCTGACTGTCGTTGCTTATCCTGGGAAAGGGCGATGCGAGAGCCTGTACGTGGGATAGGTAAATGAAGGTTACTCCCACGTCTTTTTTGTTCTTAAGTCATTACAAATATCTTATGTCATGAACGTGGATATAGGACGTATTATCGAAGAACAAGTACGCAAGCAAGGGCGTAGCGTGAGTTGGCTTGCACGCCAACTATCGTGTCATCGCACGAATATATATGATATTTTTCGGCGCAACAATATTGATATTGTATTGCTTCACCGCCTGTCTGTGCTTTTAGATTATGACTTCTTCAAGGAACTATCTGATGAGGTTAGAGATGAAAAAGATCGTGCTGATGGACAAGCTAATCATCAGTAGTTTGTATTGTCTGTTTTCTTTTTGACTATTCCCTCCTCCCCCAAAAAATACGTTATACAACGGACCTTCATTGTTTGGTGCAAGTGTTTAGGTTTAAGAATGTTTAGAAGTGTGTTGCATACCTATATTGGTAATGGTGTAGAATAATGTTCAACGTACTGTAGAAGATGCTAGGACACACGTGGCTTGCTGTACGTTATCACCGATTGTAATTTTGCAGTGTTATTAAATATTGCTTTAAAGAAGTTGTATTTATTAGCTTAAATGGTGGTAGGTTCGGGCATTCTATACACTATTTAATTAGTTAGTTCAATGCCCTTACTTAAATATAAATATATTATGAAAAAAGTACTCTTAATTGGTGCTTGTTTGCTGTCTCTCGCCAGCTGTAGCTCTTTAACAACTCCTATTGCCGCTACTTCAAATCCCGTTGGCAACAAATTGGGTGAAGCTTCTTACAAGACCTATTTCTGGGGATTGTTTGGACGTAGAGGTGCAAATGTTGGTATTGACAAAGCTGCTAAGGATGGCGGTATCTCCAAGATTTCGCACGTAGATTATACTGTAAAGCATGGTGGCTTCTTGGGATCTCGTACCACATACACTACCAAAGTTTACGGCGAATAATACCAGAATGAGATAAATGTAGAAGCGGGGGATATCTTTTTTTTCCCCGCTTCTTCTCTCTTTTAGGGACGATTCTTTTGGAGAACTTTTCTATAATTAATGAAGATATGAAGAAATACCTCTTGTTTTTGTTCCTTCTTGTAGTAAACCTTCCTATAAACGCACAGCCAGCAACGGAAGTAATTACTCTCACTGGTAGTCTATACGAGAATGCAATCCTACGCACGAGTAGTTCAGAATATAAAGTCACGTCATTTCCCTTTAAGCTAACGTTGAAGCAGGAGGAAATTCCACAAACAATCAGCATTACATCACCTAATTACACGTATCAGCCTATTTACATACGTAAGTATACTAAATCGGATTTTCGTGAAGCTCGTAAAACTGGTGATGCAATAAGACGAGTTTATCTAGTTAAACCTGAAAAGAAAGAAGTAGCTCCGCAACCAACGGTGGTTTATGTGCAGCCCAGTGCTGTAATTTCTGCCTCGCCTTCTGCAAACGATGTATCAAAAGTAGAAAATAAATTAACGTCGGACGTGGACGATCTCGGTCCATTATCGTCTGCTCATGCAGCAAGTAATACATTTGCCATAATCTTCGCTAATGAAAAATATCAAGAGACGGGAAATGTAAGTTATGCCATGAATGATGGCGAAATGTTTCGCACGTATTGCACGCAATTGCTCGGTATTCCTAAAGAGAATCTTCGGTATAGGGAAAACGCTACCTATAACAATATGAAATCCGATATGGCTTGGCTCAAGAAAGTATGTGATGTATACAAGGGCGATTGTTCCGTAATTGTCTATTATGCCGGTCATGGTGTACCTGATGAACAGTCGAAAGAAGGAACTTTACTCCCTGTAGATGGTAATCCTATGGATATAACCACGTCGATACCCCTCAGTCGATTTTATGCAGATCTAGCAGTCATGCCGTGTCGGCAAACCATTGTCTTTTTGGATGCTTGCTTCAGTGGAACTGGGCGTGATGGAAAAATGCTCTCGCAGGCGCGGGGTGTGTCTATAAAGGCTAAGGCTGGTAAGCCTAGCGGCAACATGGTTGTGATTTCAAGTGCCACGGGCGACGAAACTGCCTACCCCTACACCGAAAAGCAGCATGGGTTATTTACCTATTTCTTGTTGAAGAAGCTAAAGCAGACAAGCGGAGAAGCTACTCTTCAGGAAATCTATGACTACGTGAGTAGCGAAGTAGAAAAACAATCAATTGTGGTGAACGGAAAATCTCAAACTCCAACACTTAGCGTTTCGGATGCGATGAGGGAACAATGGAAGAACCTTCAGCTGGGTAGATGAAAGCTATTATAGAATCAATTCTTTACAATTATGAAATATATAATTACAATAATCGCTTTGGCAGCATTGTCTGCGTCAACGATGAATGCTCAGATTTCCAAAGAACAACGTAAAGAGCGTCAAGAACTTTTCAAAATGGCAAAGAAAGACCTAGGAGCGCGTGCCACCAAAACAGCCCGTAAGGAGGCTAAGCGCATGCGCAAAGAAGGCTGGCAAACCACTCCTGGTGCACTGCCACTAGAGAAACAATTGGACAAGGCATACGTGATTCAGATGGAGTATACTGCCGATCTCTTTCCTAAGTATATCACGGGCGAAGCAATGAGCATTGGTGAGAACTATGATGCTGCAAAGATGCAGGCTTTAGAACTTGCTAAGCAAAATCTTGCTGGTCAGATTCAGACGGAAATGACTGCGTTGATAGAGAATACCGTGGCCAATAAGCAACTCTCTGCAGAACAGGCTGCCACCATTACGGAGACGGTGATGGCTAGTAAGAATATGATTTCGCAAAGTTTGGGTCGTGTTCTCCCATTAGTAGAGGTCTATCGAGTGTTAGGAAATAAAAACAAGGAGGTGTTAGTCAGAATAGCCTATAGTGCAGATGCTGCCAAGGAAGCCGTACGAAAAACGTTGGAAGAAAAGGCTGATGGACTGCACGATCAGCTTGACAGACTCCTTTTCAACCATTCAAACGAATAAAAGTGGTGAGCTAAAAGTTTTATTCCTGGATAGTAACAAACATTCATAAGAGTAGGTCAAATTTCATCCTTTCGAGGGTGAGGTTTGACCTAATTTTAGCAACACACAAAGGAATGATGAAGCATTTGTTAATTTTGAGGGTACTATGTGCCATTCTAAGCATGGTCGCATTATCTTCTTTTGCACAAAAAGCGAAAGTGGTGCATGGCGAGTACACTTACTATGCACCATTGTCTCAGTCGGTAGACGAAGCTAAGCGCATTGCTCTAGAAAGGGCTAAAATACAAGCTATTGCTGATGAATTTGGTACAAATATCATGCAACGCAATGTGACAAATATGAGCAATACTAAGGACGGGTCCATGTTGGATTTTAATTCCCTATCGCTTAGCGAAGTGAAGGGTGAATGGATCGAGACCATCGGAGAGCCTACTTTTGATGATATTGTGATAAAGGACAATATGCTTGTAGTTAGAGTAGAGGTAAAGGGTAAGGTTAGAAGGAAAGATTCGGCTGGTGTAGATATAGACTTACGTGTGCTGAGGAATGGTACGGATTTGAAGTGCCAGTCGCTGCAATTTCATGATGGAGATGATCTCTACTTATATGCGAAGTCTCCAGTAAATGGCTATATGACTGTATATCTCTACGTCGAGAGCGAGAATATGGTGTACTGTTTATTGCCTTATGCTTCATCATCGTTTGGGGCTTATCGTATAGAACACGATTTGCCGTATCTTTTTTTCTCAATCAAGGAAGCTCGCGACGATAAGGACGATGTCGACGAATACGTGCTGAGTTCAGCCAAAGAGGTAGAGAATAATGACCTGTATATTGTGTTTTCTCCTAACGAGTTTTATAAGTCCAACACGGTAGCGGGCGGTGGAACTTTACCCAGAAAAATATCTTTTCGTGACTTTCAGGAATGGCTAAGCAAATGTAGAAATCAGGACGACAAGATGCAAGTAATACTCAAATCTATCATGATAAAACGGTGAACATGCCTTGTCGGCTCTTGCAGTATAGACTATGGGAGGCAGAAATTCCTAAAAAGAGGAAATGCTCCTAATGTGAAATCAGAAAAGTGATGAAGAGAAGGTAAATAATTGTGCTTTTTCTTCTCTCTCTGCCACATATTTTATACATTTGCAAGCATAACCTTATGCTTTATAAGCAAAAAGACAAAACGCTTATGCTCACACTCGACCTCATATATAAGGCGTCAACCGTATTGAAAGACGTGGTGCGCCGCACACAGCTCATCCCGACGCAGAAGATCAATCCCGAAGCCAACGTATTCCTTAAGCCCGAGAATCTGCAAGTGACCGGCTCCTTCAAGGTGCGTGGTGCTGGATTTAAGATCTCTCAGCTTACCGAAGAAGAGAAGCAACACGGCGTAATAGCTTGCTCGGCTGGCAATCATGCACAAGGCGTGGCTTTGGCAGCACGGCGCTACGGCATTCCCGCGCTCATCTGTATGCCCTCGGGCGCTCCCATCTCGAAGGTGGAAGCCACTCGCGAGATGGGTGCAGAAGTATGCCTCGTGCCCGGTGTCTACGACGACGCTTATGCACGCGCCATGCAGCTCAACGAGGAGAAGCACATGACCTTCATCCATCCCTTCGACGACGAACAAGTAATAGCCGGACAAGGCACGGTGGGTATGGAAATCCTCAATGAGAACCCCGACATCGACGTCATCTTCGTGCCCATCGGCGGAGGCGGATTGGCAAGTGGTGTGGCCTATGCAGTGAAGTCGTTGAAGCCCTCAGTCAGAGTGGTCGGTGTGCAAGCACAGGGTGCGCCCAGTATGCTCAATAGCGTAGACCACAACCAGATCGAAACGCTCACCAACGTATTGACCATTGCCGACGGCATTGCCGTGAAGGAGCCAGGCGTGCATACCTTTGAATACTGCCAGCAGTACGTCGACGACATCGTGAGCGTCACCGAAGACGAAATCTGCGCAGCCATCCTTGCCCTTATCGAGCAGCATAAGCTCATTGCCGAGGGCGCAGGCGCAGTGAGCGTAGCCGCTGCCATGTTCAACAAGGTAGACATCAAGGGCAAAAACGTATGCTGCATCGTGAGCGGTGGTAATATCGACGTGACCATCCTGAGCCGTGTGATCAACCGCGGACTTATGAAGGGCGGTCGTACCACGGAGATGCTCATCGAGATGGCCGACCGTCCGGGCTCATTGCTCGGTCTGTGTGAGGTGATCTGTAGGCATGGAGCCAACATCATCTCTATCCACCATGAGCGCAACGGCGAAAGCCCCGACGTCAATTCATGCAACCTGCGCATGGTGCTCGAGACGCGCGACCAAAAGCACATCGACGAGCTCCACGAAGGCATAGAAGCTGCTGGTTACAGCATCCTCTCTTAGCCGTTGGCAGAATTCTTGGTTAACGGGTAAACAAGTTGACAAGTAAATATGTCTTAGACTATTTGCTTCGTAAAAGAATAACGATTGGACTCGACAAACTTACCTGTTAACTTGTCAACCCGTTCACAAATTTCGCCAACGCGTTATCTTAAGAAAAAATGCCGCTATAAGGAAATATATGGCAGTCCTCCTCTATCAGTTTACTACAAAGTGCTGGTGAGGGGGACATTTTCGTAAAAGAAAGCATTACCTTTGCATATAGAAACGAACCCTATCATGTTAGCATATCTCATCTCTGCCTATTGCGATCCCGACCACGTGAAGCGGCTCATCGAGTCGCTCGATATGGATGCCGATTTCTATGTACACATCGATGCCCGTGTAGACGACGGCCCCTTCCGCCGCCTCCTGCCCGACAAGGTGCACTTCGTCGAGCGTCACCCTGTAAGTTGGGGTGGTTATGAGCAGGTGGAGTATCAGATGGAATTGCTCCGTGCAGCCGTCGAGAGTGGGCAGCCGTACAGCCACGTAGTGTGCTTGAGCGGTCAGGACTATCCGCTATGGAGCAACCGCCGCATTCACGACTTCTTCGCTCAGCATCCCCACGGAGAGTTTATTGGCGGGTATGACCTGACGCGTACCGACAATAAGGATCAGCTCTGCAAGATCACCCACTACCATCCCTTCCGTGACCTTCAGTGGAAGAACCTTTGGCTCAAGAACAAGCTCATCGTCGTGTCGCGCCACGTGCTCTCCATCTTAGGCTTTCGCCGCAAGCCGCAAGTGCGCATTAATGGGATGCTACGCGACGTCTACTTCGGGTCGGACTATTGGGCCATCACCCTCGACTGTGCTCGCTATGTGCTCCGCACCATGAAGCAAAACCCTAACATTGAGCGCTACTTCCGCACCGTATACGTGCCAAGTGAACTCTGCATGCAGACCATCGTATATAATTCGCCCTTCTCTCCCAATGGTTTGCTCCAGAAGGGCCGCTTCCCCGGGTTGGCAAAGCTCACACCGCTCCACTACATCTTCTATCAAGGAGCAGTGAAACACCTTAGCATCGACGATTGGCAGATGCTCTGCGAGAGTGATAAAATGTTCTGCCGCAAGGTGGTATCGGGCACGTCGGACGAACTCGTCGATGAGATCGATCGTGCGAGAAAGTAGTGCTTCTAAGAACTTTTAGCCAATTCTGTGGGCGACGCGTCCCGCGTCGGCATCAGTTTAATAAGTTTATTGCTTAGTGGATGCTGCCGACGCGGGGACGCGTCGCCCCCAGTATTGGCTGATTTTTTTTGGATTTATAGGTAAGGCCGACGCGGGACGCGTCGCCCACAGAACTGGATGAATTCTGCTTGAATGTAATACTTATAAGACTCGGCTTAAGCCAGAATGTATTACTTTTTACTTATTACTTATTACTTTTTATTTTCTTTCATCTCCCGAAAAGCGCTCCATGCGATGGGCGCACAGATGCAGAAGGAGCATACGTCGCTCACCGCCTGACACATTTCTACCCCTAACAATCCCCAGAATTGAGGCAGAAGCCATACGAGGGGGATGAAGAAAAGTCCGCTGCGCGCTGCAGCAACGAGGTTGGCACGGATGGGCTTACGAATGGTCTGCATGAGCATGTTGGTAAGTCCGATGGTGGGCAGCAGAATGAACGTGACCATCTGCCAGCGCAGTGCCACCACGCCTACCGCCACCACCTCGGGATCGCGACGGAAGAGGCTCACAATCTCTTCGGGAAAGCAGAACCCCAGGACGGCACACACGGATAGGAAAATCGTGCCCACACGGATGCAGTAGAGGAATCCCTCCTTCACGCGGTCATAGAGCCCCGCTCCGTAGCAGAATCCGCAGAGCGGCTGAAATCCTTGTCCCAAACCGATGATGGCTGCAAACACGAAGAAGCATACCCTCGTCACGATGCTCATGCCTGCAATGGCAGCATCGCCTCCGTAGCTACCTGCTGCCACATTGAGCGCAAGCGTGGAGAGGGCTGCCAGCCCTTGGCGCGAGAGCGAGGGCGTGCCTCCGAAGATGATCTCTTTGACCAGCGAGAGGCGAGGAGAGAAGTCGAGGGGATGGATGCGGATGCCCCCATTCATGCGCGTCATGTAGAGCAATATGCAGAAACTGCACACTTGGCTCACCACCGTGGCCCATGCAGCACCGCGAATGCCCAATCCGAGTCCGAAAATGAGTAGAGGGTCGAGCGCAACGTTGAGCACAGCCCCCGTAAGAATGCCCACCATGGCAAAGGCAGCATTGCCCTGAAAGCGCATCTGATTGTTCATCGTGAGCGAAGCCGTCATAAAGGGTGCGCCCAGAAGCACCGTACCGAGATAATCCTCTGTATAGGGCAGAATGGTGGGTGTAGAGCCCAGCCATGTGGCAAGGTCGGTCAGGAAGAAGTGACCCACAAGGGCTATGACAATGCCAAACGTGAGGCTATAGCAGAAGCCCGTGGCCGACATCGTGCGAGCCTCCTCAGCATGTCGAGCGCCAAGTTTGCGCGAGATGTAGTTGCCCGACCCATGACCAAAGAAGAAACCTACAGCCTGCACCACCGACATGACGGAGAACACGATACCCACCGCAGCTGTACACTGCGTATTGAGCTGGCTTACGAAGAAGGTGTCGGCCATGTTGTAGAGGCTCGTCACCAGCATAGAGATGATGGTGGGGAGCGCCATGGTCAGTACCACCCGGTGTACGGGGGCTTGGGTGAGGAATGTATAGTTGTCTCGTTTCATGAAGCTTCACGCGTGCGCGCGTATACAGTCAGTTTTTGGGTGGAATATATGAGTTGCTTGCACTTTCTGACAGGAAGTCGTTGTAAGTCAAGCTGTTGTGGAGTGTAGGCAGCGTTAGTTTGCTCGCACTCCCGCTTGCACTTGCCCGTCACGGTCCGTTTGGGGAGCGGAAGGCGATGGGAAAACTTTCCTACGTTGTAGTAATTTCTCTTTCGGGGGAAAATTTTTTTTCTTTCGGGGGGAAATTTTTTCTCTTTCGGGGGGAAGTTTTTCTCTTTCGGGGGGAAATTTTTTCTCTTCCGAGGGGGGATTTTTCCTCTTTCGTGGAGAAGTTTTTCTCTTCTAAGGGATAATTTCTTCCGTGGCATACGCTGATGTTGCTGCGAGCAATGGCAGAAATCATCGTGAGAATTCTAATGGAGAAAAGAGCAGAGTGCAAGCAAAAGTGCAAGCAAAGTGTAGGCAAATGCCTCCTGCTTGCACTCTCGAAAGCGCTGAATATTAATGGATTACGTAGTAGAAGTGGCGGCAGCGAGGCTTTTGCGGAATAAAACTATATGTAGCGCGCACGCGCGCGAGAAAGGTGAGGGATATCAGCCAGTTCTGGGGGCGACGCGTCCTCGCGTCGGCTTTGCCACCTTTCAGCCGATACTGGGGGCGACGCGTCCTCGCGTCGGCTTTGCCATGTTTCAGCCAGTTCTGTGGGCGACGCGTCTCGCGTCGGCTTTGCCAGAAATCAAGAGGTGAGTTTAAGGGAAGTGGTGAAGTCTTTCGCTTTATTGAGCCTTGCTTGTTGTGCCGACGCGGGACGCGTCGCCCACAGAACTGGGTGAAAGACTTTTTTCTTTGCTTGTTGTGCCGACGCGGGGACGCGTCGCCCCCGGTATTGGCTGAAAGACTTTTTCTTTGCTTGTTGTGCCGACGCGGGACGCGTCGCCCACAGAACTGGGTGAATTCTAAACTTTTAAACTTCTAAACTCCTAAACTCCTAAACTCCTAAACTCCTAAACTCCTAAACTTCCTACTTACCCTCTCTTCACATCAATCACCTGGCCCGTATAATCTGCCAGGAGGCAGCGTACGGTAGCGTCGGCCACCACTTCAGAGCGGAGCAACGTATCGTCGGGCTCAATGCCAAAGTTCTTGATGCGCATGGGCGTCTTGGTGCGCTCGGGGTTGATACAATTCACGCGGATGCCCACGGTGTCCCATTCCTGAGCGATAGCCTGTACGAAGTTGACGATGGCAGCCTTCGTAGAAGAGTAGATGCTGTAGAAAGCACGTCCACGCGTATAGCTGCTCGAGGTGAAGAATACCAGCTGACCTTTGCTCTCCTTTAGGTAGTTGTAAGCCTCAAGTGCCACATTGACCGTACCCATATAGTTGGTCTGCACGGCAGCTTGTATGATGCCGTAGTCCATGGCGCAAAGCGGTTCCTTATTGAGCACACCGGCGGTGTTGACCACGAAGTCGATCTGCTGCTCCTTGTCGGCCACCTCCTTCAGTGCACGCGCCACATCCTTACGATTGCCTACATCGGTGCCTGTGAGCGAACGTGAGAAGCTGTGCACGTGGGCACCTGCTTCGCGAAGTTCTGTGGCAATGTCCTTGCCTATGCCGTAAGAGCCACCAAAGATGACCGCCACCTTGCCCTGCAAGCGCGAGCGATCTACAGCTTCGGGAGCCTCGGAACCGCGGAGCTGGAAGAGCTTGTCGAGCAGGAAGGTGTCTTCCTTGTAAGTGAGCTTCATATTGCTCTCCTCGCCCGCTACGAGGTGGACGGGCACTTCGGGCATGTATTTTACCACCACGCCACAGTCGTCGGTCACCTTGAAGTCAGGATCCTTGAATGCTCGCTTATACGCTTCGCTAATGACCGAGAGGCGGAAGGCCTGCGGAGTCTGACCACGCTGAAGGCGCGAGCGGTCGGGGATGGAAGAGATGTGGTCGCCCTCGGCCTCGATGATGGTGTCGACAGCGGGCACGGTCACATCGATGGCCTCGTAGGTGTGGAGTGCCTCACACACGTCGTCGATGATGCGGTGAGACACGAGCGGACGCACAGCATCGTGGAAGATGAGGTTCACTTCCTCACCCCCCTCATAGGCATGGATGGCAGAGAGGCTGGAGTCGTAGCGTTCACGGCCGCCCTTGAGGATCTTCTTCACCTTTGTCCAACCGTTGCGCAAGACGATGTTTTCCACGTCGGACACGTAGACGGGGTTGGAGACGATGGTTATCTCGTCAATGTGAGGATTATGTTCGAAGGTGTCGAGCGTATGTTCGATGACCATTTTGCCGGCTACCTTAAAGAACTGCTTGGGAGTGCTGAGACCCAGACGGCTTCCTACACCGCCTGCCAGCACGATGGCTATGTTGCGTATCATAATTATTTAAGTAATAAGTAAAAAGTAATAAGTAATACAGACTACTCGATAGAGAAATATTAAGTATTACATTTTTGCAGATCTCAGCCAATACTGGGGGCGACGCGTCCTCGCGTCGGCATTAACCATAGAAGCAAATAGGAACGGGGAACTATTTCTCAAGTTTGAAGAGATCGTTGCCATAGGCAGAGATGAATGGATAGAAAAATCCGCGAATGCGGCCCTTCAGCCCCCGAGGGTTGCCCGGATAGACGCGATCGAAGTAACGACAGCAGATGCAGCAAAGTTCCAACACCGCAAAGGGGCACCGGCGCAACATGAGCCGCGCTATGCGTGCAGGCACTGGCTGGCGCTGACGGTCTATGTGAGAGGCCAGGTAGGAATAGAAGTAGCGATAGTTACGCTTGCGCTGCAAGTGGAGCCTGTGGAGAGGGCCTAAGAGATAGGGCTGCCAAGTGGGGTGGGGCACAGCTTCGAAGAATCCCTTTCGGAAAATGTGTGTCGTGGCAGAAGCCTCATGGTGGCGGTGCCAATTGAGGGCTTCGCTGACTTTCACCACACCACGCCCCATCTGTGCGTGCATCACAATCCACCAATCATAGTAGATCAGGTAGTTCCACTCCTTGATGCCCCTCACGAGGTCGGCACGCAAGAGCATGCTATGGCCAGGGGTGCAGTCGTAGAAGAGCATGTGCTCAAAGTCGGTACGTGGCGATACGTAGTTGTGAAGAGGCAGCGTATAGGTGGGGTCGGTATAGTAGTCCGAGAAGCAGAGGTCGGCTTCGCCAATCGTCTCCACCTGGCGGCGGATCTTCTGTGGAAACCATATGTCGTCCTGATCGCAGATAGCGACCAGGTCGCCTGTGGCACGGAGTAGAGCCGTGTGGAAGTTGCGGTTGAAGCCCAATTGGTGCTCATTACGCACGATGTGGAGCAAGGAGGGATGAACCGCTTGGTAAGACTCGAGAATCTGCCAAGTGGCGTCCGTCGAACAGTCGTCCTGCACGATGATCTCGTGCAAGGGATAGTCCTGGGCGAGCACAGAGTCGAGTTGCTCGCGCAAGAATTGCTCGCCATTGTAAGTACACATCACCACCGAAACACGGGGCGCAGGGGCTGTATTCTTGTTCATAGCGAGCAAAGTTATGCAATTTTTACGTATATATCCCCCCGAAGCGGCCACATTTTTAAAAATGCAAGGCTTAAGGCCTATCACCCTCGCAAAAAAGCATTATCTTTACACCGCAAATATTTATCCCTATAAGACTATGAGACAATTACGCATACTCCTAACCCTTCTCCTTACTCTTCTATTCACGCCTCTGGTTGAGGCTCAGCAGGTGATGCCCAAGCGCGAATTTCGCGGAGCGTGGATACAGATGATCAACGGACAATTCCAGGGCATGAGTCGCGATCAGATGCAGGCCAACCTCACCCATCAGCTCGACGTGTTGCACGAGTGTGGGGTCAACGCCATCATGTTTCAGGTGCGCGGCGAGGCCGATGCTATGTATGCTTCGCCCTACGAGCCGTGGAGCCGATTCCTCACCGGTCGGCAGGGCACAGCGCCCAATCCTTATTGGGACCCGCTCGCATGGATGGTCAGCGAATGCCATAAGCGCGGCATGGAACTCCATGCGTGGATCAACCCCTTCCGCGCTAAGACGAAGGGCACGAAAGAATTGTCTACAAGCCACCCCTACGTGAAGCACCCCGAGCGCTTCTTCGAGTACGACGGACTCTATCTCTTCGATCCCGGACTCGATGAAAACCGCCGTTATATATGCAAGATAGCAGCCGACATCGTGCGCCGTTACGACGTAGACGGCATTCACATGGACGACTATTTCTATCCCTACCCTGTGGCAGGCATGTCGATTCCCGATCAAGCCACTTATCTCACTCACAAGAACGGCATTGACAACGTAGATGATTGGCGCCGATACAACGTCAACCTCTTCATGGAAATGATGCACGACTCGATACGTGCCGTGAAGCCCTGGGTGAAGTTTGGCGTAAGCCCCTTCGGCATCTACCACAATGCACAGCCGGGCTCTAACATACCAGGCTCGAAGACGAACGGACTGCAAAACTACGACAATCTCTATGCCGACGTGCTCTACTGGATCAACAAGGGATGGGTGGACTACAACATACCTCAGCTCTATTGGGAAATAGGGCATAAGGCTGCCGATTATGAAGAACTCATCAAGTGGTGGAGCCGATTTGCTGGCGGACGTCCGCTCTTCATCGGACAGGACGTGGAGCGCACCGTGCGTGCGGCAGATCTGAAAAATCCGCAGCGCAACCAGATGGCGGCTAAGTTCTCGCTACAACGCAGCTTGCGAGGCATTCAAGGCTCCTGCCTGTGGTACTCCGCAGCGGTGGTGCGCAACGAAGGCAACTTCGCCACGGCATTGCAGAAGAATTACAATCGCACACTGGCGCTACAGCCCCTATACCCATTTATCGACGATGAGGCTCCCGGAAAGCCCCGCAAGGTGAAAGCCATGTGGATGCCCAATGGCTACTACCTCTTCTGGGAAGCTCCGAAGGGCAAGGGCGAGATGGACAAGGCTCGCAACTACGTGATCTACCGATTCGAACAGGGAGAACGCATCGACCTGTTCAATCCAGAACACATCGTAGCCATCACCCCGCAGACTTGCTATCGACTGCCTTACGTGGACGGACGGAAGAAGGCGGTCTACGTGGTGACCGCACTTGACAGACTTCAGAATGAGTCGAAGGCTGTGAAGAAAAAGGTGAAATTATAAATGGAATAAGGCATTCACACACAAAAACGAAGATAGACTTACGCGTATGAAAGTGTTGAAGTTTGGAGGGACCTCGGTGGGCACTGCCGCCGCGATTCGTAATGTAAAGCATATTGTAGAGAGCACCCCGAAGCCCGCAGTAGTGGTGGTATCGGCTCTGGGCGGCGTGACCGACCAGTTGCTACGCCTCACTCAGATGGCTGCAAAGGGCAATACGGCCTACGCCGCAGAGTTTGACGCTCTGACCGAACGTCATCATCAGATGGTGGCTGATGTCATCGTGAGCGAACGACAGGCACTGCTCATCTCGAAGCTTGATGCGCTACTGGGAGAGTTGAGAAGCATCCTTCATGGCGTGTGTCTTATACAAGATCTTACGCCCAAGACGGCCGATGCTATCGTGGCATACGGAGAGAGGCTCTCTTCGCTCATCGTGGCAAGTCTCATCGATGGGGCACAACACATTGATTCGCGACAACTGATCAAGACAGAACATCGCAACGGCAAGCATTTGGTAGACTTCGGACAGACCAATCAACTCGTAGCTGAGGCGCTGTCGGACTGTCCTCCCGTGGTGGTGATGGGCGGATTTATTGCTTCAGACCGTACGACGGGGGTCACTACCAACCTTGGCCGTGGCGGATCAGACTATACCGCGGCCATCGTGGCAGCAGCCCTACAGGCCGAAGCTCTCGAGATATGGACCGATGTGGATGGATTTATGACCGCCGACCCGCGCATCATTCCGGGAGCTTTCACCATCGACGAACTTTCGTATGCTGAGGCCATGGAACTCTGCAACTTCGGCGCAAAAGTGATTTACCCACCGACAATCTACCCCGTTTGTCAAAAGAATATTCTCATCTACGTGAAGAATACGTTCCGCCCCGAAGCACGAGGCAGCGTGATTCGCAAGGATGCAGCACCAAGCGGACGCCCCATTCGTGGTATTTCTTCGGTGAAAGAGACAAGCACTGTGACTGTGAGCGGACCCGCCATGGTGGGTGTGATTGGTGTGAACCGACGCATCTTTACCACGCTTGCAGCGGGCGGCATTAGCGTGTTTATGGTAGCTCAAAATTCCTCAGAGACGAGCACTTCGCTCTGCATGACGCCCGCCGATGCTAAGCGTGCATGCATGCTGCTCGACAAGGAATTTGCCACAGAGATAGCCGATGGGGCAATGAATCCAGCCCAATTAGTAGAGGGCCTCTCAAGCGTGGCTGTCGTGGGCGAACGTATGCGCCATATGGTGGGCATTGCAGGACAGCTCTTCAGCGTGTTGGGGCGCAATGGTATCAGCATCAATGCTACGGCGATGGGCGGACAGGAGATGAACCTCTCCTTCGTAGTGGATCGTTCACAGCTGCGCAAGACCATTAATGTGCTCCACGATAGCTTTTTTCTGAGTGAACACGAAGACCTTAATCTCTTCATCTGCGGCACAGGCACCGTGGGCCATAGTCTGCTCGAACAGATAGCAGCACAGCGCGATAAGCTTTATAAGGAACGTGGACTCAAACTCAATATCGTGGGGGTGAGCGGACGCAGCCACGCGGCTTACAACGTGGATGGCATTGATCCTGCTCATTACCGCGAAGCAATGGCTGAAGGTGGCGAGGGCGGCATGCAGCGCATGTTGCACGAGATCGAAGAGATGAATATCTTCAATTCCGTGTTCGTTGATTGCACCGCAAGCGAGGAGGTGGCTTCTCACTACGAGCAGCTTCTCCAGCAGAACGTCAATATCGTAGCTGCCAACAAGATTGCGGCTTCTTCACCTTATGCTAACTATCGCCGATTGAAGGACTTGGCACGCGAGAAGGGCGTAAAGTTCCTTTTCGAAACCAATGTTGGTGCAGGACTTCCCATCATCAGCACCATCAGCGATCTCCTCGGTTCGGGCGATCGTGTGCTACGAATAGAAGCCGTGCTGAGCGGCACACTCAATTATGTGTTCAACACGCTTTCAGAGTCCATCCCCCTAAGCCGTGCCGTGAAATTAGCCCAAGAGAATGGCTACAGCGAGCCCGATCCACGCATCGACCTATCGGGTAAAGACGTGATTCGCAAACTCGTGATTCTTGCTCGAGAAAGCGGCTACCGTGTCGACGTGGAGGATGTGAAGAGCAACCTGTTCATCCCGCAAGCACTCTTCGACGGTACGATAGACAATTTTTGGGAACACCTTCCCGAACTCGATGCCAAGTTTGAAGCAGAGCGTCAGCGCCTTGCAAAGGAGCACAAACGTTGGCGCTTCGTGGCGGAATGGGCTGACGGAAAGGGCAGCGTAGGGCTTCGCGAAATCTCTCAGGGCCATCCGCTCTACGATCTCGAAGGCTCCAACAATATTCTTCTGCTCACTACCGAGCGCTATCACGAGTATCCCATGCTCATTCAGGGCTATGGCGCCGGTGCCGAAGTGACCGCCGCTGGCGTGTTTGCGGATATCATGCGTGTGGCGAATGTGTAGTGCGCTGTATTTCCTCTCTATATTAATGTGTGCTTTCTCCGTATGATGCGCATGTTAGCGTGTATAAGAAGAGATTTTTTAAAAGAATAGAATAAAATTGACGTTGAGAACAGACTCCTTCTTGTGAGAAGAGTACGTTCTCAACGTTTTTATGAAAAACGTGCAAGTCGAACGCCATCAAGCATGTTTGAATGGCTGAGGCGCAGCCGTTTTATGAAAAAAAGAAAAAGCTTATTGGATGTATACACTTAAGGAAAATGGGGGCATTCCGCTCTCCTTGTTATGGATGCTCGCTATCATTGCGGGCATTTCCGTGGCCAATCTCTACTACAATCAGCCACTGCTCAACCTTATCAGCGCCGATCTCGGAGCGACAGATTTTCAAGCCAATCTGATAGCGACAATCTCACAGGCCGGCTATGCATGTGGACTCCTATTTATCATTCCACTGGGCGATATGCTTAGTCGGAAACATATCGTGATGGTGAGTTTTGCCGTGCTTGTGGCAGTTTTGCTCATCATAGCCACGGCGCAAAGCATCCAGGTGGTGTGGGCGGCCTCTGCCGTGCTTGGCCTTTGCTCCGTTATGCCACAAATTTTTATTCCTATCGCGTCGCAATTTTCCGCTCCCGAATACAAAAGCCGCAACGTAGGCATCGTGCTTTCGGGCTTACTGACGGGTATCCTTGCCTCTCGTGTAGTGAGCGGCATCGTGGGCGAGGTGTGGGGCTGGCGCGCTATATACTATATAGGAAGTGTGCTCATGCTCTTGGCTTTCTTCATTATAGCGCGACTCCTGCCTCCAGTAGCCTCCAATTATCGCGGGTCGTACGCAGGCTTGATGGCGTCGGTGTGGAAACTTTATCGCAAGTATCCAGCCATGCGCGTCAGTTCGCTACGAGCAGGTCTCGCCTTCGGGTCATTTCTCTGTATGTGGAGCTCCCTTGCCTTCAAGATGAGCGAGGCCCCCTTTCATGCGGGCAACGACATTGTGGGCTTGCTCGGCCTGTGTGGTATAGCCGGAGCGCTCACGGCTTCAGGTATTGGTAAATACATTCGCCGTGTCGGTGTGCGCCGCTTTAATTATATAGGTGTGACGCTTCATCTATTAGCTTGGGCGCTACTTTTCTTAGGAGCTAACCATTATCTGCCCATCGTAGTGGGGATCGTGGTAATAGATATCGGTATGCAGTGCATTCAGCTCAGCAATCAGAGTCTATGCTTGGGCTTAGACCCTCATGCATCGAATCGTTCCAACACAATATTTATGACTACTTATTTCGTGGGAGGGACAACGGGCACTTTCCTTTCGGGCCTCGGATGGGGCGCGGCGGGATGGACGGGCGTCGTAGCAGTAGGCATCTCGCTCACGCTTCTGTCGGGCATTGTCACGTTGGTGCAGAAGAATTAACTTTTGTGCCCTAATCCATAAATATGTCAATATCAAGGCATAAACTTTCGCTCTCGGAAAAGTTTCGTATCTTTGCAGTATAAAGAAATACTAACGCATTACGAAAATAGCACGATTCCATGCAACAACGCGATGAAGTGAGACAGCACGTGATCAGCGTGGCCTCAAAACTTTTCCACTCCCAGGGAATACGCAGTGTGACGATGGACGACATTGCGCACGAACTTAGCATGTCGAAACGCACGCTCTATCAGCTTTTTGCCGACAAGGAAGAACTTCTTCTGGCTTGTCTTGAGCATCATGACAGAGCGGAGCATGAACGGCTTACGCTTATCAGCCAGCGGGCAGAGAATGTATTAGAATTCCTCTTGCCTCTCTTCGTCTCGAAGATGAAAGAGATGGATCAGATATGCTCCTCTTTTTTCGCCGATGTGATGAGATATCCTCGTGTAATGGCATATTTCGAGCAGCATAAGCGTGACAATGAAGACGATGCTGTGGAATTTCTCAATCAGGGAAAAGAGCAAGGTCTTTTCCGTGAGGAGGTCAATTTTCGTATAGTGGTGAGGCAACTCTCGTCGGGCATGGAAATGTTTCAGCGTAATAGCCTGGCTAAGGAGTATTCCCAACGAGAACTTTTTGAGAATACCGTGCTCGTCACTTTCCGTGGGTGCGCCACGCCCAAGGGAGTAAGCATGATCGATGAATTCTTTAAGGAATATACGCTGAAGTAGCTCTATAGAAATCGTAACTTTATAACCTAAAAAACGAAAGAGAGCGTCCTAAATAACAGGGCTTACTCTTAGAAAGAATGTTGCATCACTCTTAGAAAGAATCTTTCATCACTCTTAGAATACAATCTTGCATCACTCTTAGAAAACAATAATATAATAATACAATCACACCTATGAAGATGACAACAAACTTCAAGCATTGCTTGATGCTCCTCGTGCTCTTGGCATGTGGCGTGTTGGGCGTGCAGGCTCAGAATTTTAAGCCCGGTGCGCTTTACCATCTGGTAAATGCAGCAAAGGGGCTTGCACTGGGCGAGAATGGTAAGGGTGGGCTGGAATTGTCAAAACTTAATGAAGACAATGCTGGTCAGCACTTTACGGCCAACGAGCTGTCGGGCTCTTGGCGATTTATTAACCCCTTTACCAATAAAGCCGTCCGTACTGAGGGCAACGCCGTAGAAGAGGGAGAAAACAATGGTTCGGACGAAGCGCAGCTATGGAAGGTTGAGGCTGATGGCAAGTACGTGATTCTCGTCCCGACCAACCGTCCGCAGATGGCAGCTGCTGCCCAAGGCTCGAAAATCGTATTGATAGAACGTGCTAAAGCTTCGGGTAATAAGGCAGCGCAATTCTCCATAGTAGAAGCCACTCATTCAGGTTTCGACAACGATTTGACCTATCGTATCCGTTCGGTGCAATATCCCGACTGGGTGCTTGGCAACGGCGATTCGGGTGAGAACAATGCCCGTATCGTAGGCGAAAAGGCTGATAATGGCAATCGCGGTCAGTACTGGAACATCAAGATGCTCGACCTCGATCGTCGCGTGGTAGCTAATGCCTTCTATACTCAAAACTTCGACGATGGTGGCAACAACGCTTCCATCGACTACCTGCTGCAGTGGCCTGCGCAGGATGGTGTGTGGAACAATGCCCAGTTTAAGTTTGAGCCCGTAGCTGGTCAACTCGGCACCTACATCATTCGCTCTGCTGGTCAAGCTAAAGGCAGCAAGATGTATGCGCTGAAGAATGGTCAGCTCAAGCTGATTGCCTACAATGCTAAGGACAAGGAAGCTTGGTTCACCTTCGAGCAGGTAGAGAAGCCCAAGATTAAATCACCCTATTGGGAGGATGAAACCATCTTTGCCGAGAACAAAGAAAAGGGTGTCGCTACCTATCTTCCTTACAACAGCGAGAAAGAAATGCTTGCCGACCAAGCCTATTACAATACCCCCTGGACGCAGCCACAGACTGATCGTTACCTGTCGCTCAACGGCACGTGGAAATTCCATTTCGTGCCCGAACCCTCGCAGCGCCCGCTCGACTTCTGGAAAGACGGCTACGACGTGAGCCAGTGGGACACCATCCCTGTGCCCTCCAACTGGGAGATGCAGGGCTATGACAAGCCCCTCTACTGCAATGTGGAGTATCCTCATGCCAACACGCCTCCATTCATTAAGGCTCGTCCGGGCTACAATGATGGAGGTAAGAACTATGGCATCGATCCCGTGGGCTCCTATGTGCGCACCTTCAAGGTGCCTGCCGACTGGGATGGCCGCCGCACCTTCATCCACTTCGGTGGTATCTACAGCGCCGCCTTCGTATGGCTCAATGGCCAGTATGTGGGCTATACGCAAGGCTCCAACAACGTATCAGAGTTCGACATCACCCGTTACCTAAAGCCAGGTACCGACAATCGTCTGGCAGTACAAGTGTTCCGTTGGAGCGATGGTTCCTACTTGGAGTGTCAGGACATGTTCCGCATGAGCGGTATCTTCCGTGAAGTCTATCTCTACAATACCCCCAAGATGGCCGTTCGCGACCACTATGTCACTTCCGACGTGAGCATTGACGGCAACAATGTGGCCGATGCCACCGTCAACGTGCAGCTCACGCTCGACAATCGTGATAACCTCGGTGGTAAGAAGACTATCGTGGCCAAGATCTTCAACCCCAAGGGTGTAGAAATTCAAGAAGACCGCGTAGAGATGAGCGGTGCTGATGGTTCGCAAGCCAACATCAAACTCGACGTGCCCAACGCTGAGCTTTGGAGTGCCGAACTCCCCAATCTCTACACCCTGCGTATCATCCAGCAGGACGAACAGGGTCGTGACGAGATGGCCTTCTCTACGAAGATAGGCTTGCGCAAGGTAGAGGTAAAGAATTCTCTGCTCTATGTGAATGGTAAGCGCGTGTTCCTCAAGGGCGTGAATCGTCACGATACATCAGCCAAGCATGGTCGTGCCGTAACTGTAGACGAAATGTTGCGCGACGTGACCCTAATGAAGCAGAACAACATCAACACCATCCGCACCTCGCACTATCCCAACGATGCGCGCATGTATGCCATGTATGATTACTACGGCCTCTATACCGTAGACGAAGCCGACCTCGAAGATCATGCCAACCAGAGCATCTCCGATCGCAAGAGTTGGATTCCTGCTTTTGTCGATCGTATAGACCGCATGGTGCTGCGCGACCGCAACCACCCCAGCGTGGTCATCTGGAGCCTTGGTAACGAAGCTGGTGCTGGTGAAAACTTTAAGTACTGCTACGAAGCCGCCAAGAAGCTCGACTCGCGTCCTGTACACTATGAAGGAACGCGTATCAGCAAGCCCTATGGTGGCGAACGCTACTCTGATTTCTATTCGAAGATGTACCCCGGCATGGCTTGGATGAGCCAGAACACGTCGGGCCTCGACAAACCCATGTTTATCTGTGAGTACGCTCACGCTATGGGTAATGCCATCGGCAATCTCGATCAGTACTGGAACAGCATAGAGCATTCCAACGCTACCATCGGTGGTTGTATCTGGGACTGGGTGGACCAGTCCATCTTCGATCCTCAACTCATGAAGAAGGGCATCTATCGCCTCACCACGGGCTACGACTACCCCGGTCCTCATCAGGGCAACTTCTGCTGCAATGGTATCATCAACGGTCTGCGCCAAGAGAGTGCCAAACTTGCCGAAGTAAAGGCAGCTCATCAGTATGTGAAGTTCCATCTCGACCATGTCGATAAGGCAAAGAATACAGCTACCGTCACCGTGAAGAACGGCTACGCTTTCCAAAACTTGAAGGACCTCGACCTGCGCTACGAAGTGGTGAAAAATGGCTACACCGTAAGCGCGAAGAGCGTGAAGCTCCCCTCAGTGCTTCCTGGCGATAGCACCACGCTTACGCTCAAACTCGCTAAGGCCGATCTTGTCAATGCCGAAATAGCAGGCACAGAAGTGCTCCTCACGCTTCGCACCTCATTCCGCGCAGCTCAGCACTATGCCGCAGCTGGCCACGTGGCAGCCACGAAGCAGTATACACTCTGCGAGCGCGGCAATCTGCCCACCATCAAAGCCGACGCTAAGGCGCCCGAGATGCTTCAGACGCTCTCGCTTGATCAGACCATCATCGGCAACGAGCGCGTGCAGCTCACCTTCGACAACGAGACCGCTCGCCTCACGAGCCTCGCCCTCGGTGGTCGAAACATCTTGGCCGACCAAGCCGGCTTTGAGTATAGCAACCATCGCTGGATAGAAAACGATCGTTACGGCTACACCGCCAATGGCCTTCAGCCCAAGGGCACCATCAAGGTGGAGCAGGAGGACGGCAACACCGTGGTGAAGACCACCCGCAAGGGTTCACTCTGCGACACTGAGATCAACTATACCCTCTATCCGCAAGGCATCGTCGACATGGACGTGCGCCTCACTCCTCATACGGGCGACCTCCGCCGTGCGGGTCTCGTATGCTTGATCGATTCTGCACTCTCTCACGTAGACTACTATGCACTTGGCCCTTGGGAGAACGCTTGCGACCGTCGCGATGGCGTAGTGGCTGGCCGTTACACCACCACGCCTGCCGCCATGGTAGAGCCCAACATGAAGCCGCAGACTACGGGCAACCGCGAAGAACTCCGTGAACTCACCCTCACTGATGGCAAGGGCTTCGGCGTGAAGATGCAGACGGAGGGTCGCGTAAACTTCTCGCTCATCCCTTATACTGACGAAGAACTGATGAATGCCAAGCACTACTGGGAACTCCAGCCCAAAGCCCACAACGTGCTTCACCTCGATGCTTGGATGCGCGGTATAGGCAACGCTTCGTGCGGACAGGATGTGGGCACACTGCCCATGTTCTGCGTGCCCAACCACGTGCTCACTTACAAGGTGCGCATCTCTAAGAAGTAATTATTCCTTTAACGCGTTGGTGGAAATCTTGTCAGAACTGATTTACGAATTCCACCAACGCGTATTGTTTTAAGAAAAATGTATCAGAAATTCATCATCACCCAAGAAGGTGTGCTCCGCTTTGGCCACGTCTATCTGCACCGCGATCTTTTGCGTGCTGGCGAGACGTGTCCCAACGGCGGCGGCCTTTGGACCATCGACGAGGGGCGTCGAGCCTTGTTGCTCTACGGCCGTTCGTTCGACTTTGGTAAACCCAATTTTGGTGCGCTACGCAGCGTCGACTGGAGTGGGGTGGGTGGTCAGCCTCTCGAACTCATCTACCAGCCCCATTGGCCTAATGTCGAGGTGGAGATGAGAGTGTGGTAACATAGTTTTTAGTTATGAGGTTATAAGGTTATAAAGTTACTTTTTCATCATAAATGCATGTGCTGAATGGATCCTTTATAACCTTATAACCTAAAAATTCAAAACCTCTAAAGCAAAATGATATGACACACGGACACGAAGTACTCCACATGATGGAGGGAAATGCTTACGTAAGTAAGCAAGAACTTGTAGATGCCATCCAAGCCCGCTTTGGCAAGGAGGAGCGATTCTATACCTGCTCTGCCACTGACATGACGGCTGCTGAGCTTGTCGACTTCCTCTATGCCAAAGGCAAGTTTATGCCTGCTGAGACCGATGGCTTTACCGTTGATGCGAGCAAGGTCTGCAAGCATTAAGGAGGAGCTATTCTATATTATTGGGTATAACAAAGAAAAGAGCCTATAGGATTCATGTCCTATAGGCTCTTTTCGGTAATATATGAGGCAGTGATTAGGCCAGTGCCAGCTCTACCACCTTCTTCACAGCGTCTTCAAGGCCGGTAGCGTCTTTACCGCCAGCAGTAGCGAAGTGGGGAGCACCGCCGCCGCCGCCCTTGATGAGCTTAGCGGCTTCGCGCACGAGCTGACCCGCATTGAGCTTGCGGCTCTCTACGAGGTTCTTGCTAATCATCACGGTGAGCAAAGGCTTGCCCTCGTGAGTAGAACCGAGCACGCAGAGCGTATCGTTGGGCAGTGTGCCAGCGATCTGGAATGCAAGGTCCTTCACGGCGTTGGGCTCGATGGCTGTGGGGATTACACACTTCACGAGTTTCACGCCGTCAACGTCTTCTGCATTCTTTACGAGGCGGTCGCGCGTCTCGGCGAGCTTCTCCTTCACGTAGCCTTCCACCTGCTTCTTCAGTCCGTCGTTCTCCTCGATGGTCTTCTTGATCACAGAGGTGAGGTCCTTCGCATTGTTGAAGAACGACTTCAAGCCTGTGAGCATATCCTGCATGCTGTATACGCTCTCTTCGGCAGCCTCGCCCGTGATGGCCTCTATACGGCGCACACCAGCGGCCACGCTGCTTTCGCTAATGATGCGGAGCAATCCGATACGGCCTGTGCTCTTGGCGTGGCAACCACCGCAGAACTCTACGCTCTTGCCAAACTGCACTACGCGCACCTTGTCGCCATACTTCTCGCCGAAGAGTGCGATAGCGCCGAGCTTCTTAGCCTCGTCCATGGGCACGTCGCGATGATCCTGCAAGGGTATGTCTTCGCGAATGCGGCGATTGACGATGCGCTCCACCTGGCGAAGTTCTTCGGGACTGACTTTCTGGAAGTGAGAGAAGTCGAAGCGGAGATAATCCGGGGTGACGAGCGAACCCTTCTGCTCCACGTGTGAGCCGAGCACTTCGCGCAGGGCTTGGTCGAGCAGGTGAGTAGCAGTATGGTTGGCCTCGCTGCCGCGGCGGAACTTAATGTTCACCTCGGCATGGAAGGTAGCTTCGGGATTCGTGGGGAGCTTCTTAGTGAGATGGATAGGCAAGTTGTTCTCGCGCTTCGTATCGAAGATTTCGATCTTCTCGTCGCCATCTACGAGCACGCCCTGATCGCCTACCTGACCACCCATTTCAGCGTAGAAGGGAGTCTGGTCGAGCACGAGCTCGAAGTAAGTCTGCTTCTTCTGCTGCACGCGGCGGTAGCGCAGGATGTGGCAGTCACAGTCGGTGAGGTCCCATCCGAGGAATTGCGTTTCGCCCTCGCGGAGGATCACCCAGTCGTCGGTCTCCACAGCGGCAGCGTTGCGTGCGCGCTCCTTCTGCTTCTGCATCTCGGTGTTGAATCCCTCTTCGTCCACCTCGAGACCATTTTCGTGGCATATCAGCTCGGTGAGGTCGAGCGGGAAGCCGTAAGTATCGAAGAGCGTGAAAGCCTTTTCGCCATCGACGGTCTTCTTGCCCTCCTGCTTAGTCTGGCTGATCACGCCCTCGAGCATGTTGATACCCGTAGAGAGCGTGCGGAGGAAGCTCTCCTCCTCTTCCTGCATCACGCGGCCGATGAGCACCTGCTGCGCTTTGAGTTCGGGATAAGCTCCGCCCATCTCTTCTACCAATGTCGGCACGAGGCGGCAGAGGAATGCTTCGCGCTGTCCGAGGAAGGTGTAAGCATAGCGTACGGCACGACGCAGAATGCGGCGAATCACATAGCCCGCCTTCGCATTGGAGGGCAGCTGCCCATCGGCAATAGAGAATGCGATGGCGCGCAAGTGGTCGGCAATCACGCGCATGGCCACGTCCACCTTCTCGTCCTTGCCATACGTAAAGCCCGAGAGCTCGCCAATCTTCTTGATGATAGGCTGGAAAATGTCGGTGTCGTAGTTGGAGTTTTTGCCCTGAATGGCACGTACGAGTCGTTCGAAGCCCATACCCGTATCGATCACGTTCATGCCCAGGGGCACGAGTGAGCCATTAGCCTTGCGCTCAAACTGCATGAACACGATGTTCCAGATTTCGATCACCTGGGGATCGTCCTTGTTGACCAGTTCGCGTCCGGGCACCTTAGCCTTTTCCTCGGGAGTACGGCTGTCGAGGTGAATTTCCGAGCAAGGTCCGCAGGGACCCGTGTCGCCCATTTCCCAGAAGTTGTCGTGCTTATTGCCGTTGATGATGTGGTCGGCGGGCACGTGTTTAGCCCAATATGAGGCAGCTTCGTCGTCGCGCTTGAGGCCTTCCTCTTCTGAGCCTTCGAATACCGTCACGTAGAGGTCTTTCGGGTCGAGGTGAAGCACGTCGACAAGGTATTCCCAAGCATAGTCGATGGCGCCCTCTTTGAAGTAGTCGCCAAAGCTCCAGTTGCCGAGCATCTCGAACATGGTGTGGTGGTAAGTATCGTGGCCTACCTCTTCCAGGTCGTTGTGTTTACCGCTTACGCGGAGACACTTCTGAGAGTCGGCACGGCGGCGTGGCTCTGGATCGCGCTGTCCCAAGATGATGTCCTTCCACTGGTTCATACCAGCGTTGGTAAACATCAGCGTAGGGTCGTCTTTAATCACCATCGGTGCAGAGGGCACGATGGTGTGTCCCTTCGACTCAAAGAATTTCTTGTATGAGTCGCGGATTTCGTTAGCTGTCATCATATTATGAGTATGTTGTTTTTTAAAATGTAGTGCAAAGATAGTGCAATCTGAGGGCAGAGCAAAGCAAGTTTGCTTGTTTTTGGAGCGAGTCTTCGCATAAGTGGGGAAAAATCCTGATACTGCGGTGCAGATGCTACAGCATAGGAGGCGTAGAAAGGTTAGTATAAACTGCTTCATGCTGCAAAGTTGTGATGAAAAATCGGGCGGTGCAAAAAGAGTGAACAATCTGTACACTTTTTCTTCTTCTCCACCTCCTTCCTCGCGTGCGCGCATGCCCGTGCGCATTACAGTCGATTTCTCATGCAACTGCTTGCACTACTGCCCGCTGGCTGATTTAATGCTTTTGAAAATCAAGATGTTACGTTGTAATATTCTCCTTAGCTTGCTTGCACCTTTACCGTCACTCCCCTTGCACTGCATTTTTCTGTACCTTCTCGAGAAAATTACCCCTTGATGGTGTGAAAATTAGTGGTAGGACCTGTAAAAATTATCCTATGGAAGCGTTGTTCCGCCTCGGTAGGGAAAGAGTGAGGGCAAAAGTGCAGGCAAAGTGTAGGCAAATCTTGTATGCTTACACTTCTTAATGTGCTGATAATCAGAAAGAAAAGATTGATAAGTGACGGCAGTGAAAGAAATTGGAGCAAAAAAGGTATGTATACGTGCGTGCGCGCGAGGGCTGTTTAGTCAGTTCTGGGGGCTACGCGTCCTCGCCTCGGCGTAAGTATGTCACTAACTTAATTCTAGTTTCGGATTTAGAATGGACGGGCTGAAAGCCCAATGATATTCATAGCCCAGGG
>ERZ808270.93-NODE-93-length-56281-cov-16.045406_pt1 | contig 56281 bp, 50 predicted proteins | sample MGYA00521082_ERZ808270 | MGnify/ENA primary metagenome ERZ808270 (study PRJEB31516, sample SAMN03275594) | gut metagenome | biome: mammalia-associated habitat; material: feces | host: Papio cynocephalus | place: Kenya | collected 2012-07-27 ... | reverse complement strand
ACTCATCTGCCTTTTTAAAAGACTTTTCGTTTCTTTCGATCCGAGATTTTTTTTTAGAATCATTCCGGCGTATCGTCACCACCTACCTTTTTACGTGCTTCAAAAGATGGAAGCCCCCAATAGGCAGTAAGCCAAACAATCGGTAGAGAAATTTTGTAGAATACCCAATCTCTGATTGCGGAAGTCTGCTGCAAAATTTCTTCGCCGATAGGGAGAGAAGCGACTGGTGTTTGGTGTCTGCCAGGGCTGCCATAACTTTGCACGTCAAAAAGTAGAGGTGATGATGCACGGCTCATTCCTATGCTAAAAAATTGAGGTCGAAGCAAGAAACGGAAATAAAAATATAGATATGAAAAATAAGTCGTCAGATTTTAACACTATAACCCCCATTTTGATGGGTGTTAAGTATAATATTAACTTATTAATGTTAATATAAGTATTTAATTAATTTCTTGCTGTTTATTCGAAAAAAAAGTTGTTCCTTTGCACCCAATTTTAAATTAGTAACGAAAAAATAACAAAATTTATGAGTGCATTCGGAATTTTTGCAGCGATACTGACATTCGTCTATGTCATCTATTTTGCAGTGATGATAAGCATGGACTTGTTTGGCAGCAAGAGCCAACAGAAGGAAAATGTGGAGGTCATCGCCTCTCTTGACGATAAGCATAGCGAGGAAGATATAGTGGACGAGACTCCAACTTATGTTGATGAGGAAGGCGGATTGGATGCTGCGCAGGCAGACCAAGCCCCAGATACCACTGCTAATGACAACAACGAACCAGACAATGGACAGCAGGAGGTATCGCAAGAAGACATAGCTTCCGCAGACAACAATGAGCTTTACAATGTGGCAAAAGAAGCAAAGGAGAAAGCCGCAGACTTGGGCATACATTCAGATGCGGACATGACCGCTGACCAGTATGAGGAAAGAGAAGCCGACTTGATGCGTGAACAGGAGGCTCTTGTATAGATATTAAAAGATATAGCTATGAAGGGAAAGAAATATCTATTTCTACTATTGGTGATGTTCCTCTTTGCACAAGAGGCGTTTGCCATTTGTGGCTCCACTGATTACAGTGGAAGCAGCGGAAGATTATACAACATGGTTGTGTATGTCTTGGCAATGTGCTCCTATGTCATGCAGCTCCTGTATGCCATAGCTACCCTGTTCTCGCTCTACAGTGCCACAAGTATCTATATAAAGATGCAAGCAGGGGAGGAAGGCTTTACGAAAAGCATCATCATGCTTGTCGGCAGTATTCTCTTCCTGTTGAGTGCCACGATAGTGATGCCAGCATTCTTTGGATTTAACTACGGAGTAACGGATAAGCTTTTTTAATTTTATATTAACATAAAGTATCACAAAAAAAAATCAATGAATCATTTAATTACAAAATTCACGGCTTGCGCTCAGGGAGCGGCAGCCGTAGTGTTCAAGAAGACCAAGTCTTTGGTAAAGAACCCACGTGTGGCAATGGTTGCAGCACTCCTGCTCGTATTCACCGTATCTACATTTGCCCAGAACACCGAGGCTGGTATCAAGGCAATTACTACATCAACCGACTCGTTGAAGAAGTATGTGCCTGTCGTTACTAATCTCTGCTACGCCTTGGCTGGTATCGTTGCCATCATCGGTGCGATCTCTGTTTACATCAAGATGAACAACGAGGAGCAGGATGTCAAGAAGAGTATCATGATGATTGTAGGTGCTTGTATCTTCCTCATCGCCGCTGCACAGAGCTTGCCATTGTTCTTCGGTTTGTAATCGTTGGGATTATGGCAGAAGAAAGGGCAGATTACCCGGACTACCCAGTATTCAAGGGGCTACAGAAGCCCCTTGAATTTCTGGGTCTTCGTGGCAGATACATCTATTGGGCGGCAGCCACTGTAGGCGGCGGTCTTCTATCATTTCTGATAGGCTATATAGTCTTCGGTTTTTTGGTAGGTTTAGTTTTGATAACATCAATTTTGGGATTCGGTGGTGCTATGACATTCATCAAGCAGCACAAGGGACTTCATTCAAAGAAGGCACCCACAGGCATATTCATCTTTGCCCATTCATCCCGATATTGATGTATTTTTATGTTAAGTTAATGTATATATGGTTGTTATAATTGTTATTCTCGTATTTGTTTCCATTCTCTCAGGAATGGCACTTTCCATTTGGGCATTTGGCACAGGTGGCAAAAGAGCCAAGATATTCGAGGACATCTATTTCAGTGTAGAGGATGTAGAGAATAAAGGTGTCATCTACACCAAGAAAGGAGACTATTCGGCTGTCTTGGAAATGGAGAATCCTATAAAGAAATATTCAGCCGACACAGATAGTTATTATGATTTCACAACTCTCATGGCATCCGTAATACAGGTGCTTGGAGAGGGCTATGCCCTGCACAAGCAGGACATTTTTGTCAGAAAGAACTTTGACATGAGCAAGGTGGCTGGCAAGAAAAAGAAGGGCAGCAAGAAAGCTTTCCTTTCAGATGCTTATTTCCGTTTCTTCAATGGACGTGAGTACACAGATGCGAAGACTTATCTTGTAATCACCCAAAAGGGCAAGAAAGGAGGCATTCATGCCTACGACAACTCCAAGTGGAGAGATTTTCTTGTCAAGATACAGAAAGTATCAGACCGTCTGAAGAGCGGTGAGATTAATTGCCGATTCCTATCGGCTGCGGAATGCAAGGAATATGCAGACCGCTTTTTCGCTTTTGACTTTAAGAACACAAATGTTTCCATGACCGACTTCAAGGTTGACAGCGAGAAGATTGGCATGGGAAACAAACAGATAAAGGTATATAGCCTGTTGGACGTTGATAATGTGGGACTGCCAGGCAATATACGCCCATACACGGATGTATCGGTGAACAATTCTGTCATATCACAAGACCTTTTGGCAGACATCGACCATGTACCAGGTGTTGACTCTATCGTCTATAACCAAGTGATATTCCTCCCTAACCAGAAGAGGGAGCAGATGAAACTTGACAAAAAGAAGAATCGTCACGCTTCCATCCCTAACCCGAACAACCAGATAGCGGTTGAGGACATCAACGCTGTACAGAACGAGTTGGCACGTAACGGTAAACAACTTGTCTATGCACACTATAATCTTATCGTACAGACAGATGCTGACTATGATTTCCAGAAAGTGACGAACAGTTTGGAAAACATATTTGCTAAATACAATATACACATATCAAAACGAGCCTACAACCAGTTGGAGTTGTTTGTGGCAAGTTTTCCGGGCAACTGTTTCCGTTTGAGCCAAGACTATGACCAGTTCCTCACACTGTCAGAGGCAGCCCTCTGCCTTATGTATAAGGAGCATCAAGCCGAAGGCGATGACTCTGCCTTGAAATGTTACTACACCGACCGTCAAGGTTTGCCGCTGGCGGTTGACACATCGGGTAAGGAAGGAAAGAAGAGATATACTAACAACTCAAATTTCTTCGTTCTCGGTCCTTCTGGCTCAGGAAAGTCGTTCTTTATGAACACAGTCATGCGCCAGTACCGAGAGCAGGACACGGATATAGTAATAGTAGATACAGGTGACAGTTACGAGGGACTTTGCAGTTACTTCAGTGGAACCTACATCAGCTACTCTAAGGAGAAGCCTATATCCATGAATCCGTTCAAGATAACGGATATTGAGTATAATGAGAACTTCGGCGAGAAGAAAAACTTCTTGAAGAGTCTTATCTTCCAGTTGTTCAAGGGGGCGGAGTTCCCGACCAAGCTTGAAGATGCCATCATCAACCAGACCATCGTGGAATACTACGAGGAATACTTCAATCCTTTCAAGGGCTTCAATGAAGAAGACCGAAAGCAGATGAAGGAGAAGCTTCTTCTCGAAGATAAGAAGAACGGTGAGTATGACAAGTTTGAGGAAGAGATGGAAGAGCGATACGGTGATGACTATGACATTGGCAGCATCGAAGACCTTGAATATAGAGAGTTGTCCGATAAGGACAAGCGTCGTGTGCCAAAGTTGAAGGCGGTCATCAATGACAGTGCCGCAACAGAAGGCGAGAAGGAACGTGCCAAACGTGCCTTGCAACGTCTTACTCCAGAGGTGATTGAAAACAAGTATCTCATGCGCATTGAGCGTGAGATAGATAAGATAGAGCGTCAGAAAAAGAAGTTGAAGGTGCAAGAGTTGAGTTTCAACTCATACTATGAGTTTGCCATAGAGCGCATTCCTCAGATAATGAAACAGCAGAACATTCAGTTTGACATCCATAACTTTGCAACAATCCTCCAGAGTTTCTATAAGGGTGGCGAAAACGAGAGTATCTTGAACAACGACATTGATAATGCCCTGTTTGACGAGAAGTTTATCGTCTTCGAGATTGACAAGGTAAAGGATGATCCTGTCCTCTTCCCTATTCTTACGCTTATCATCATGGACGTGTTCACACAGAAGATGCGTATCAAAAAAGGCAGAAAATGTCTTGTTATTGAGGAAGCTTGGAAAGCCATTGCTACGCCAGTGATGGCTGATTATATAAAATATCTTTACAAGACTGCCCGTAAGCATTGGGCGATGGTAGGAGTAGTAACACAGGAGATACAGGATATTACTTCCTCACCAATCGTGAAGGAAGCCATTATTAACAACTCCGATGTGTTCATGCTTCTTGACCAGAGTAAGTTCAAGGATAAGTTTGATGACATCAAGGCAACCCTCTCGCTTACAGATATAGACTGCAAGAAGATATTCACCATAAACCGACTTGACAACCACGAAGGTCGTTCACGATTCCAAGAGGTATTTATCAAGCGAGGTCAGTTTGGCGAGGTGTATGGTGTTGAGGAACCTCCAGAGTGTTACATCAACTACACCACCGAGAAAGTGGAAAAGGAAGCCTTCAAGTTCTACAGGAAACAGCTCAAAGGCAGCTATCAGCACGGCATAGAGGTGTTTGTCAAGGACTGGAAGGAAAGCGGTCTTGACTGCACATCGTTCTCCAAGCTCGTTATGAAGGAAGGAAAAATGTATAATCAAATGAACAAAAAATAATAGCTTATGCGTAGAATAATAGTTCTCATATTGATGTCAATAGCCATGCAGACTGTATCTGCTATGAGTTGGCATAATATAAATGTTGACATCACAACCATTACGGCTATGGGTACAGCTTATGGAGTGGAGATGGCAGAGGAAGATGCAAATGCAACGGATTTGGACTCCATCTTCAGCCATTACAAAAGCGGCGGTATCGCGATGGCTGGCATTTTTATCTCAAAGAAGAATGACAGGGCAGCAATGCGCAATCCGGGGTTGTTCGCCTCGGAGGAGAACTATTACTATAAGCGTATATACAGCCTTGTGAAGGATGGCATTATGCCAAAGTTCATAACCGTTGCTGCAAAATTCATCAAATATCCAGAGAATGCACTCTATTGGGGGCCTTACCTGCTCAAAACGACATCGAATGTAGAAAACCTCTGCAAGGAGTTTGAGCTTGTAGCCACTAATGGAAAGCTATCATTCAAGGACATCAAGTTTCTTGTTGTCAGCGACGAGTTGAAGAAAATCTTCGACCTTGCCAAACTTGGCGATGTGGACTGGAAGACTATGCTTGATAAACTTGGTGATTTTGGCAAGGACTTGTCAAAGGATGACTTGAAGGAAGACATGAAGAATTTTGGCAATGTCATAGCCAATGCAGGTAGTCAAACCGTGGATGCCAACTTGGTGAAGGCTTCCAAGATAGGTGACATTTTCCATTCTTCAACCAATGAAATTTGGAAGATGTATGACCAGTTCAAGGACACCTATGAGAAAGTGAAGAATGGTGCGAGTGTCAAAGACCTTGTCATGCAGGTTATAGTCACCCCCGATGCGGCAGGAGTAGCCAAGCTGTTCAAGATAGATGACTATAATCTTACTGGGTATATCACTAACTACCTAAAGGAACTGAAAGGTCAGTATTATACACAAAGATGGTATATCTATACGGAAGATAGTGGTTCAAAGGTACTTTGCGATTATAAGCCAGAAGCTCCAACAGATGATAACTGGGGAGATTCTCGTTGGCAAACAGCATGGAAGCAATATGAAAGTGATAAGGACAAATTAGTTTGTCATACTCTTACTTCTTCTGAAAAACAAGAAATAAAAAATAAAGCAGAAAACCTATCTGGGTGGAATCAAGAAAAAGTTAATGAATACAACAAGAATAATCCAGGGCATAACTGTTCAATTACATATACATTAAATCATAAAGACTTTACCAAGGTCTATCATACAGGAGCCTTTGGAACCAGTAAGCACAAAAGAAGAGAGTGTTTCTATAGCTATTCTGTAAATGTTTATGATACATGGTACATCAAGCAAGAAGTCTATGAGGAAACATTCGACTCCCAAAGTATGGACAAAGAGACCTTTGAGGCAAAACTGAAAGCAAAGTTGAACAGTTACAATGATAATTTAGACCCGAAAGATGAAAATTACGGAGTAGTCTATAAGCTTGGTAGCGATTCACCTCGCTACTACGAAATGGCAGATGAGAAGAAGATGGAAGGTTGTAACACTGTATCTTTCGTAGCCAACTGTAGCGGAGGAGCCAACCTTGCGGAAGGCTCGTTCAACTGGAAGGAGAACAACAAGGATCAGAAAGGCAGTTTGATAGAACTGTCAAAAAAGTTAGCGATGGCTAATAATCCAGAGCAATCATCAGGCGGTGATGACAAAGAACTTCTGCAAAAACAAAAGGAATACACCAACGAGGTAAATTCCTTGAAGAAGCAAATATCAGCCAATGACAAGAAACAGCAGGAACTGATTGACAAGATTCGAGCAGCCAAGCAAGCGAAGAATTATCCTTTGGCTAATCAGTTGCAGAATGAGTATGATTCTCTTGACGCAGCCAACGGACAGTTACAGAGCCAGTTGGCTACAGCACAGAATATGCTCAACCAGACTAATCAAAATTTGGAGGATTACTATAGTGACATGTCGGAAAACTTGGATGGAGCTTATCGTATTCCAAGTAACATGGCGGAGTTACAATCCATGTACAAGTTACAGTGGCAGGATGATGGTGAGTGGGTCAACGGCAGTGACGAATATACATTTGTAAGACATGCCTATTGTCCTTCGGTGAAAGCGAACGTCACTTACACGGCAGTGCTGAAACTGGCTCGTAAGCCAAAATATTTTCTTGGTATCAGAATACACCGTCCTATTCTGTCCGTGGAGTTCACCCTTTCGGGAACATCCAATTCCGAGGATGTAGTTGAAGTTATGAAGCTCGACATGAACAAGTCTGAGAAGGAACGAACCGATGAGGTAAACCAACGCCTGAAGGAATTGATGGAAGACATGCCCGATTGTAGCATCAGTATCAAGTATGAATATTCCAACAAGGTTGACAATTCGGATGACGAGTCGGACAACACCATTCATCTGCTATGGGCAAGCGACCGTCTTGACATTGCGAGGGACGTGGAATATCAGTTGACTGAGATATATGCACAACTTGTGTTCTTGGAGCACGTGATGCAAGCAAGGCAGAGTCTTCTCGACTTCCTCAAACATCAGATTCTCGATATTGTGACAAGAAGCGGACGAGGCACTATCGCCGAGTATTGTTTGCAGCGGTGGGAGGACGCAAGTATTGCAGCTATGAGTAAGACGAATAGCACGAGCACGAAAAATGATAGCACAACTGTAAATAACAATACAGGCAATTAACAATAACAATATAGGCAATAAACAATATGGTTATGAAGCGTTATTTTATCAGATTCATTCTGTTGGCAGCCTTTATGATTTCGGCTGTAGGAGCCAATGCCCAAAACGACCCTGGTTCATTGGAGGCAATGATACAAAATCATAAGAAGGTAAGAGGACTTTTGGAAATCCGTCTTGCTGCGGAGGCAGGTCTTTTGAAGTATCATAAGATAAATGCCCAAAAGGTGAATGACTACCGAGTTGTCAGTGACACTTTGGATAGATACCGCCGCTGTATGAATATCGTTGACCTCATATTGAAGACTGGCGCAACAGCATTTCACACAGTGAATGCCTCAAAGCGTGTTACAGCCAATGTCAAGGGATATTGGGAACTTGTAGATACCTACACCAACAAGATTCTACTGCATGGTGCAGTTTGGCCTTCCGACACAATCATTCTTACCACAAGCAAGAAAACTGTTAACGCAATCGAGGAGGAGGCTAAACAATTGATGTCTTCCTACAACGAATTTGTTACACTTGTAGGAGGTAAAAACTCGCCAAAGGAGTCAAAGGTTCTTGACATGATGGAGTGCTTGGACAAAATCAACACATCCATCGACAATATAGACGATTGCATAGCGGCAGCCTATACAGAGTTGTGGGGATATATGACCGTTAGAATGGGGTTTTGGAAGAAGGAGATATATCGAGCCAAGAGTATGCAGGAAATTCTGAACGGAGCCTACGGCGATTGGGTGAAAGCCCAAGCCAAGGCATATACCTGTTTGCAGGAAAAGAAATCCTACACGCCGAAACAGACCCTTGGAGGTGGCGGTCTTCTTGGTGAGCGAAGAAGAAAAGAGCAATCAATTTAAAATTAGATGTAGCAATGAGAAGAATATCAATTATATATATGGTAGTGATGTTGTTTTTGGCAGTTGGTTCTGCCAAAGGTCAATATGTGGAATATACACAAAACCATGAGAACGACATTATGAACCAGTTCCTTACGATGGAAACAGGTGCAAGTGCGTTGTCTCCTGCATGGTACTACAACACATTCCATAAGTCCTATCAGAAAACTGCCAATGCAACAAACAAGCTTGTCTCCCGAACTGCTGTGATGGCGATGGTGAATGCGGAGAAGACCCCTGCGGCAAAGATAGATTCCGACTATGTGGCAAGAGGCAAGATAGAGGCTTTGAATATCGAGAGTCGTTCCAAGATTTCAGATGTGACTTGGGCTGTAGAAAAGTCAAAGGTTAACGGAAAGTTGGAAATCTTCAACCGCAATATCAGCCATATCGTTTCGAGCGGTGGCACATCTGAGGATTACAGAACTTGGAGAAACATCTACAACTGTATCGAGACGGCGATTAAATACATGCAAGACTCATATCTTGATATGGGACAGCGAAAGAAGGAGTTTCTTGCCATTTACAGAGATATTGTAAAGCGCAACAACCTTCTTGTACAGCAGCTTTCATTCTGGAGAGAAAGCAAGAGAGCTAAAGAAATCCTTGGAAACAAGACAAAGATTGAGCGTGTCACTTCCAACAAGGTTGTTGCACAAAACTGCCTAAGACGATGGCAGTCAGCCTTCGGAACTGATGGAACTGCAACAGGTAGATAGTCAACGAGCAACTATTAAGTTTAATATATAAAAAGTTTAAAGATTATGTTTACATCATTATTATTGCAAGCCAGTGGAAGCACTGGAAGTGCAACTGGAGGAATGGCAGATTTTGTCAGTGACCTTTCGAGCACAATAGGTATAGACCTGTTCGATGAGGATATTGACAACGTGGTCTTCCAAACCAATGAGTTCCTTTGCAACTCGGATTTTATCGGGTCGCATGGACCGTTTTGGTGGATTCTCCAAATGAGCATGGCACTTGGAGCTTTGTTCTCCATCATCGTGGCAGGAGGTTTAGCCTACAAGATGATGGTTAAGAATGAGCCTATCGACGTGTTCAAGATTATGAAGGTATTGGGTATCGCTCTCGTCATGTGTTTCTGGTACCCACCAAGTATGTCGGGTATAGGTGGCAACAGTAATGCAAGCATCCTCGATGCGTTGGCATATATACCAAACTGCATCGGTAGTTATACCCATGACCTGTATGAGGCGGAAGCCGAGCAGGTGAGTTCAAAGTATAATGAATTGGTGCCATTGCTAAAGGAACGAGACGAAAAGGTTGACAGTATAGCCCCTGAAGGAAAAATTACGGCAGACATTATCAAGAATGCACAAAACCAAGATATTGTCAATCAAGCGAAAGGTACGGAAGGAGTTGTAGAAGCAGCATCCACTGCCCAAAGGCTTGCCGATAAAGCGACCTTCGCAGGAATGATAGTAGCTTTGGATAAGATAATCATGTTCTTCTCTCTTGTTATATATAAAATCGGATGGTGGAGCACGATATTCTGTCAACAGATACTGCTTGGAATGCTGACCATATTTGGTCCCATTCAATGGGCGTTCTCAGTGTTGCCTAAGTGGGAAAGCAGTTGGGCAAAATGGCTGACAAGGTATCTGACAGTCCATTTCTACGGTGCGATGCTATACTTCGTGGGCTTCTACGTTCTGCTTCTTTTTGATATAGTATTAAGTGTGCAGGTGGAGAATCTTAATGCAATAATAGGCGGTGACAAAACCACAATAACGGCATACATCCAGAATGCCTTTATGACCTGTGGCTACCTCTTGGTTGCATCAGTTGTATCATTAAGATGCTTGAACCTTGTCCCAGATTTGGCGGCGTGGATGATACCAGAGGGAGATACGGCTTTCTCAACCCGAAACTTCGGTGAGGGTGTCGCTTCAACTGTTAAGCAGAGTGCTATGGGACTCATGCGATAATAATGTAAAACCATAAGAAAAGTAAATATGGCAGTATTAAAGAATGTAGAAAACAAGATAAAGCTCGTAATGATAGTGAGCTGTCTCTTTCTTGTTGGCTGTATCGTCATCAGCCTTGGCAGCATCGTCATAGCGAAGACTATGGTTGATGAAGCCCACAAGAAGATTTATGTGCTTGACGGCAACGTCCCGATCCTGGTAAAGCAAACGGATATGTCTGAAACCTTTGATGTGGAAGCGAAGAGCGACATCGAAATGTTCCACCATCTGTTCTTTACCCTTGCGCCAGACGATAAGTATATACAATATACGATGAAGAAGGCGATGTATCTCATCGACGAGACAGGCTTGGCTCAGTACAATGCCTTGAAGGAAAAGGGATTCTATAACAATGTTATCGGAACCAGTACAATATGCAGCATCTTCTGTGACAGCATCAAGCTCAACACCGATTCACTCACGTTCACTTACTACGGCAGACAGCGCATTGAGCGCAGGACGAGTATCTTGATGCGTCAGATTGTCACGGCAGGTAATTTGAGGCATGTGCCGAGAACGGAGAACAATCCTCATGGTATCTTGATTACCAACTGGAGAACATTGGTGAACAAAGACCTTGAAGAGCAAAAGAAATCAGAATACTAACCCTTTATAGTCATACTATATGAGTTTAAAGAAGATAATCGTCGGGGAGCCAATGCCCGACAAGAACGACCCTAAGTATAAGGAGCGTTATGAGAGAGAGGTAGAGGCAGGACGCAAGTTTGCCGAGAAGATAAAGTTGCCATGGTTGTTCGGAAAGATTCAGCTTTGGGCGAACGACAACCGAAAGGCATTCTTGGTTATCGTGTTCGGCATAGTCATCGGCTGCTTCGCCTTGAACATATTCAATATGGTAAGAGCCTACAACCGTAGCAACCGCACACATGGCGGCACTGCTGTAGAGAGAGTTGACTCTGCCTTGCAGTATAACCGTCATCACTTAAATAACAGATAAAAATGAAAAAGTTAAATTTCAAGCAACCGAAGTATATGCTTCCGGCTATCTTGTACTTGCCGATTCTCTTTGTGGGCTATATGCTTATCAAGACATTCCACACGGAGACGGCAGACACTACCGACCCTCGCTTGAAGACAACAGACTATCTGTCAAGCGAGTTGCCTGAGGCGAACACCGACAGTGTTCTTGGTGACAAGATGGACAACACGGAAGACATGTATGGCAAGATTTCCGATTTGTCTGGAGTCGAGAACGTGGAGAACGACAATGATTCCGTTAACAAGAAGCAGGATTACGAGTCTCGCTACAGTGACCGAGAAGCAAATCAAATAGCACAACAGCAAGCCGAGCAGGAAGAGAAGCGAAAGCTTCAAGCCATGCAGAACAGAGTGCGCCAAGAGCGCAAGAACCGTTCTTCGTCAAGCAGCGACTTTGTGGCTCCAGTGAGCGATTCCGAGATTGCGAGAGTTCAGAGGATGCGCCGTCAGCGCAACTGGGAAGACATGGACAGAGACCTGTCTGGCAGCGGTAGCAGCAATTATATAGCAAATAACGGTAGCAGCACTGGTGGCAGTTCTTCTTCAAGCATCAGCTATGACGAGGAAGGCAATCCTATTTACAACAATCCAAACAGCGGTTCATATAACGGTGGCAGTCAGCAAGGACAGGGTAATGGACGCAACGGTCATGCCGAAGGTGAAGAAGCTCCTGAGAAAGTTGTGAAGAAGACCAAGCAGACCTCCGATTACTTCAATACCATCGGTGGCAGCAGTGAGCAGTCAAAACTGATTACAGCCATTATCGACGAGAATGTGAAAGCCGTTGACGGCAGCCGTGTACGCCTTCGCCTCCTTGATGATGTCGAGATAGGCAATGTCACGGTAAAGAAGGGTACTTACCTCTATGCCACAATGAGCGGCTTCGGAAAGCAGCGAGTGAATGGCAAGGTTGAAAGCGTCTTTTATAACGAAGACATTATCAAGGTAAGCCTCTCCATCTTCGATACTGACGGACTTGAAGGCTTGTATGTGCCAATCAGTCAGTTCAAGGAGACAGCGCAGGATGTGGTAAGCTCTGCCATGCAGGGAAGCAATATCATCGACAACTCTTCTACCACTGGTAGCGGTGGCATCAAGAACTGGGCAAACACAGCCGTTCAGAATGCTTCACAGAGAGTGATGAGTGCCTTGGGTACAGCAGCCAAGAAGAACCGTGTCCGCTTGAAGTACGGCACAAAGGTATATCTTGTTGACGAGAGTCAGAAACAAGGCAAGAGTGAAAGAAACAACAGATAACATAAAAGACTATTAAGATGAATACAATAAAGCAAAGAATGTGCGCACTGCTTATCATGTGCGTTTGTGTTGTGTTGGGAGCCAACGCCCAGAAGTCATATTATAACATGGAGCAGCTTACGGTGAACGAGAATGTATCTACCATCATCACTGCATCAGAGCCAATCAAGCTTGTTGACATTTCCACGGATAGCGTCGTTGGTGATAAGCCGCTCGATAATGTGATACGCATTAAACCGAAAACAGGCAATCACAACGACGGTGACGTGCTTGGTATCGTTACCATCATCACTGAAAGATACCGTGTGCAGTATGCGATGATTTATACAAGCAAGTTGCAGGAGGCTGTTACCGACAAAGAGGTTGAGCTTGTTGAGCGCAATGCCTTCCACAATCCAGAGGTCAGTATGTCAACCGTAGATATGGTTAGCTATGCCATGAAGGTTTGGCAGAGTCCTGCCAAGTATAGAAGTACATTCACCTCACAGAACAAGATGAAGATGCGCCTTAACAACATCTATGTCGTGGGCGAATACTTCTTCATCGACTTCTCTGTAGAGAACAATACAAACCTTCCGTTTGATATTGATGAGCTGAGGGTGAAGCTACAGGACAAGAAGCAGCAGAAGTCAACCAATGTTCAGACCATCGAGCTGAAACCTGCCCTTGTACTTGACCGAAGCATCCGATTCAAGAAAGGCTACAGAAATATCATCGTGTTGAAGAAGATGACCTTCCCTAACGACAAGGTGCTCACCATTGAGCTTTCTGAGAAGCAGATTTCCGGACGCACCATTTCTATGAATCTTGACTACGAGGATGTCTTGGCGGCTGATGCTTTCGACACACTTTTGTTGAGAGAAGAGTAACAATCATATAAAGTAGATATACGATGAAAATTACAGATTATATCAAACATATCCCTACACGGATGATGGCAATACTTGCTGTTGCCTTCGTCTGTGTAGGCACAGCAAGTGCGCAAAGCCACGGCGATCATGTAATGTTGGGTGTTGGTGGTTCCTATCCAAGAGGAGTCGAAGCCACGGTAGCTTATGAGCACGAAACAGAGTATCATAGTGCTTGGGAATATTTTGCCACTGGTTACCTCAAATATGAGAAAGACCCAGACGCTGGACATATCACCAATCAGTCGTTTTGGCACAGCTACAACACTTGGACGGTGGGCGCAGCCTACAAGCCATGTGTCACAAGAGGAAGAAACCATCATGGTAACTTCCGTATCGGTGTAAGTGTAGGAAGTGACTTGGACAAAGTGATAAGTGCAGGACATCTTGGATATGAGCACACCTACAATCTGTATAATGGTTGGGGAGTGTTCTTCCAAGTGAAAGAGGACTTTGTAATCCGAGGCAAAGACACTTTCAGAACAGGAGCATCCATAGGTGTAAAAATTCCATTGTAAATATCAGAGATTATGAAGGCATATTTAAAAACATTATATCAACCTTTGTTGGGGCTTATGTTCGTGCTGTTCATGGCAACAACATTCAGTGCTTGTGAAGACCATGAGCCGATAGACCCTAACGTGCATATTGGCTATGTCCTCTGCGATGACCATAGTTGCATGGACACGACCACATACTTCAACCAGTCCACGAGAAAAGCCGTTGGCGTTGTATTTGCAGAGCAGACAGAAGACCATCCTGCCCTTGTAGTCATGTTCAAGGAAGTGAATGAGATATTCTGTGATTCCGTTGGCTTGGTCAACGGAACAAGCGGTGATGTCTCAACGTTTGACGGATATTCCAATACAGTAGCCATGTATAACAGTAAGAATGAAGAGACAGGCAAGGGGTCTCCACTGGCTATGAAGATGATGGACTTCCATGAGAACGGACAGAGCGACTTTGTTCCAAGCGTAGCGGAAATGCGTTTGCTTGCGGCAGCGGCAAGAAAAATAAATCCGATAATAAAGCGTTTTGGTGGCAAGCCGATAGCCTTGGATGGCGATTGTTGGTATTGGACTTCAACGGAAGTTGAGGAGAATACAGGGCTACAGGCATGGCTCTGTTCCGCAGTGAATGGTGGCATACTGCCAACACCAAAGACAGAGTCGCACAAGGCACGTGCCGTTGTGGAAATACATTATCCAGAGTAATAACTATTTAACAGTTTAATATTATGGCGTTTTGGAGTGAGCTTCTGAAAGAAGGAGCGAAATATGGAGGTAAACTTGTTGGGGCAGGCAAGGCTGCTGCACCACATGTAATGTCGGCTGCTAAGACAGGGTTCCATGCAGCAAAGGTTGCATACCCAGAAATAAAGAGTGCCGTAAAAACTGGTGCCCATGTTACTAAAAGTACAGTGGAATTTGCTGCAAAGCATAAGGTAACTACTGCTACTGCAACTGCAATTATCCTCCCTAAGGTTGGGCATAAGGAAGGATTGCTGAATTTTGCCAAGAACCATTTGCTTGGTGAAGAAGAGGGTAAGAATGGTTTAGTCCAAACAGCAGGAACTCTTCTTCTTGGTGAACAAAAGGATGCCCAAGGCAACGACAAGTCAACAGCAGGAAAAATTACTGATACGCTCCTCGGCGAAGGTACTTATGCAAATATGTACGATGGCGTAGGAAATATTGCCAACGAGGGTGCTAACCTTTATCACAGATTGGGTAATGGACTTGCTGGTGTCGGTAATGAGGTTGGCAACCTTTATCAAGGTGCAAAGGAGAACATTGGAGGAATGTTCACTGGCAACGGTATGGTTGCAAATGGTGACGGAACCTATTCTGACCCTACGACTGCTCAATATCCGACTATGGGGCAAATGGGGTTGCAGCAAGCAAATGGCATGGTATCTGGTGTTTTGGGCGGAATGAATAATGCAGTAAACTCCGTAACCAACGGTAATGTCAGCAAGATGAATTTGTTGAGTCTGCTTCTTTCGGGATATATGATGTTTGGTAGATTTGGGTGGCTTGGCAAAGCTGCAAGTGTCATGTTGGGTGGAATGACATTGAAAAATATCAACAACCATCATCAGCAAGGTTATCAGCAACAGCAAGGTTATCAGCAACAGCAAGGCACAGGTCAAAGCAATGCGTCTGCGGCTTACCAACAGCAACTTAAAACACTGGAACAGCAATCTGCCAATGATGACGATGTAGTTGTCCGCTCACGAAGTTTGTAATGGAAAAGACTGCATCAATAATATTTGCACTTGGAACACTTGGAACAATATTGGTTCTTTTGACAGTACCAATCTCTTCATTGTGTTGCTCACAGTGCATTCCGATTATTTTAACTTGCATGGGAATGGAGTGCTCTTCACTCCTTCCCATCATTATAGAAACTGAAAATAAAGATTATACTTATGAATTATAAAGATATGCTTCTTGAATCAGAAAGCGGATATATGATGCCGTTTGAACTGGTTGAGGACGAAGAATTGCCAACCACTCTTGGTTATGGCAAGCAGAAGAACCCGATGAACGGTGAGGAGTTTAATCACCTTGGCGTTGATTTTGCAGTTAAAGACAAACCTTTGTATGCTATTGCCACAGGTACAGTCATAGGAGCTGGTGAAGAAGCTGTGCATGGCAATTATATTGTGGCAAAATATGGCAAATATGAAGTTACCTACGGACATATATCCGAAGCATACACACCATACGGTACAAAGATTGAAGCAGGGCAACAAATTGCCAAGTGTGGAGATTTTCTTCATTTTGGAGTACGCTTTGCCGTTGTGGATTTTGACCCTATGGAGTTTCTGTCAATGATATATGCCAATATACAACAACTTGCCGCTATGGGCTTGAAGATTATGCCGACTTCCGAGAAGCTTGGCGATAAGTTCATCAAGACAAAATACGATGAATCCCAGGATGAAATACTGATGCTGATGTTGCGTTGGCTCCCAAGGTATATGAATGATTTGAGAACTGGAGCCTATACTCCACCTTCTCGTTTCGATACCGAATTGAGAAATGTCTTCACCCAAGCTGCGAGCAAAAACTATTTCTTCGAGAAGGTACCTAATGTGGGCAATCCTCTTGGTCTTTCAAGCAGAAGTGTTCCTTTGGCTCAGAAAATACAGAATCTGCTGTTAGATGATTTTCTTGGATATATGGCTTCCAACTATTCAATATTTCCGTCAAATTGGGACGAGCAGCAAAAAAAAAACTTTCTAATCAAGCTGCCGAAGACGGATTGATAGCCGATCCTCTTGCTGATATGGCTATCAATGTGGGCAGTTATGATGTAGAAAGGGAAGCGTCTGTTTATTTTGACACATCAGGATTGCGTTGTTGGACAAAGGCTTGGTTCAATGGAAGAGACAAGGGAGAGAAATCAATTGAGATTACCCGACAACAAGCTATACAGTTTATCAGTAACAACATTTCATTGGATGACTGGCTTTCTCGCTTTTATCCCAAACAGATGACAGCCTATCACAAGGCTATAGAGCAAGCACGTCAACAGATTTTAGGATATTAACAAAAAAAGACATGGCTAAAGGAAATAACTATCAGACCTATTCACAGGTTGATTATTGCATTCGCCAGTATTACAGCAAATATATGGCTTCCACAATTGTGCAAGAGAAGCGTCTCATAGAGAAGAACCAAAACAAGGAGTTCATGGATGCTTTGGAAAAAGAGAACAAACGTCCTCTTTGGGCACAAGCTGCTGACAATATGCACGGAGTAGATATTGCATACCGTGCCAAAATGATGGCAGATGCAACAGGAAAGTGGAGCAAAATGTCTGTTGATGACTTAGTAAACCGCTGTGAGCAGAAATGGTTTAAGGATAAAAAGTTTCAAAACGATTATAGTACATTTGTCTCTGCATTTTATTTTAATCTGGTGGCACAACATGGAGGCAAAGAATCAAAGAAACTCTTTGAATATGCAGAGTCTTATGTACAACATCGCTTTCAGACACTGATGATTGAGCAACTGGCAAGGGAAAAAGTGCCACACAGCACTGCAAGTTATATAGCCAAGAAAGCTTTTTCGGACAGTCTCATAGCTTTTGCTATGCCGAAATTTGGATTGAAGGACGGTGAGTTGGGCGATAAGGTCAACTCCAAGGCAGAAGCAATGTATAATCCTTCTGGATTGACCAAAGCGGCAGGATATGCAGGAGCAACACTTTTGGACACAGCAGTTACTGGAGGCTTAGGTGGTGCTGGTACAGCAGCCAAAGCAGCCGTGAAAGGTGTTTCTATTGCAGGAGATTATGCGTTAAGGACATATATGGGGCATAAATCATCCAAAAACTGGTCAAACGAAGAGTATGCCAAGGGTGACAGCAAAACCGTGTTCGGTGACGAGAATGCCTATAAGAAGATACAAGAAGGTTCTGCCAGATACAGAAAAGGAAGTACGGAATTTATCAATAACATAAATAGTGCTTTAAGCAGGAAGATTAAGGTAGCTCCAATAGCAATATCCGAGAAAGCACGGCAAGAAAGTAATGCTTTGTTGGTAAAGCACAGAGGAGACTCTGTTAAGCTGTTGAACAATATAAAGGCAGACTTTTCCAAACAATGTGTTGCGTTTAACGGCAACACGAATGTGCCATCTTGGATGCTGGGCAAGACAGCCAAGCAGAACAGGGCTTTGGCATCATCTTTTTATGCCTTGGCTATGGAAATGTCCAAGGATCAGAAAAGATGGATAAAATGCGGAGGACGAACAATGTCTTTCAAGGAAGTAAGCCAACGTGCTTACGACTATGCCAGAGCAGCAGTTGCAGTGGATAAACATCAAGCACAGCTTAACAAGCGTGCTGGTTTTTCAGCAGAATCGCAAAAAGCCTTGGACGATTGGGACAAGAATATGGCAAAGATTAATGCTGCCAATGCAGGTACAGCTACGGCAAAACATAACAAGCCTTCGTCTGCACAACGAACATCAACTACAGCTTCAAGTTCTGCAACACCTCCATCGTATATGCAAGGTAATAATCCGTACACCCAACAGACACAACAGCAGCAAGGCACTGGTCAGCAACAATCCACAAATGCAACCTCCATGCAAACAGCAGGATGGGGTAATGCCTTGGAGCAGATGGGACTGAATGGGTTCAGTGATGTATCTAAGAACATGGGGTATGTGTTGGCGATGCTACCCGATATGCTGATAGGTATGTTCACAGGCAAGAATCCAGACATGAAACTTGATAACAACTGGATGCCATTGGCTGCCATCATTACAGGATTGTTTGTCAAGAATCCGCTTCTGAAGCTGCTTCTCATGGGGTTCGGCGGTGCCAATCTGTTGAATAATGCAGGTCATGCAGCCCTTAATCAAGGGTATGTCAAGGTGAACAAGGCAGTGTCATACAAGACCTATTCAGACGAGCCTTTGAACAAGCGCATAGCAAATCCAGTAATGAAAGGAAGTTCCATGGTTGCGACCATCGACGGTAAGCCAATGGTCATAAACATATCGGACAATGCCGTGGATGCCTATGAGCGTGGTAATGTTCCACTGAATACATTGGCAAACGCTGTTTTGCGCAAGTATGACGAGAGCAATGCCCTCGCTTCTCGCAATTACGAGTTACAACACCAAGAAGAGACTGTAGAACAACAGCGAGGATTGAAGTAACACCCCTATTTTTTAAACATACATATATTAACTTTTTAGTAGAGCTGCCTGACGTATGTTGTTGCGTCGGGTGGCTTTTACTATTTTTATGAGCCTATTTCCGCAAATTGACAACAAAAATAAGGCTTTCGATTTTAACATTTAAAGTACTGTTTCCGTATTGTTTAAGTACTATATTAATTTATTAATGTTAATATAAGTAGTTTATTAATTAACGAGCCGTTTTTCGCCAAAAAAGTATTTATTTTGTCCTCGAAAGAGGGCTTGATTTGCTCTTACAAATAAGTAAATTATAAAATACAAAATATATCAAATATGGCAAATAGAAAGAAGAAATCCAATGAGCCATCTAAATTAGATGATGCGCTCAAACGTTTCTCCGATATGCTGATTAAGCGTATGGAGGAAATGCAGAGAGACTGGAATAAGCCGTGGATTGTAGGCGGCGTAAAAAATGGTCTTCCTCAGAATGTCAGTGGACGGACTTATACTGGTAGCAATGCCTTCTTGTTGTTTTTGCATTCTTCCGAAAACAACTATAAAGCTCCTGTGTATATGACAGGCGGGCAGATTCACAATGCAGGTGCTCATGTTCTCAAAGGTGAGAAAGCTGTACCTGTATTCAAATTGGGTGTTACTGTCAGAGATGAAAAAGGAAATAAAATTTCGTTGGAGGAATATGATAATATGACCGATGATGAGAAGAAGAATTATCATGTTTCTCATTATATCAAAGTATATCCAGAGTTCAACATCGACCAGACAAACCTTGCAGAGGTCAACAAAGAGAAATACGATGCCATCCTTTCTCGTTTCAATATAGAAGAGGTTCCTCAGAAGACCGATGGAATGTATGTAAACAAGGCTCTCGACCGTATGATGGAGAGACAAGAGTGGGTATGTCCTATTCAATATGACAAGGAGAGTAAAGGCGCATATTACAGTCCAGGCAAGGATATTGTTGTACTTCCAACCAAGGCACAATTCCACAAGCACATGGATGACCCGGAAGAAAGTTTCAAGGATGGACAGGCGTTTTACGGAACAGCCTTGCACGAAATGGCACATTCCACAGGACACCCATCACGTCTTGACCGCTTGAAACCATCTGTTTTCGGTTCCCCAGAATATGCAAAGGAAGAACTTGTTGCGGAACTTACTTCTGCAATGGTTGGTAATGCTCTTGGTTTTGACCGCAGAATTTCCGACAACAACGTGGCGTACTTGCAGAACTGGACAGCGGCACTTCGCCAAGAGCCGAAATTTATATCATCGGTTATGGCAGATGTCAACAAGGTATCAAAGTTGTTGATTGAGAAAATTGACAAGCAGCGTATCGAATTGGGTGAGAAACCACTTATGCAAGGAGAACTTGATGGAGTTAAAGAGAAAGCCAAGAATGAGCAGCAGCTTGATGATGTCAAGGAAAACATTGAGCAAAAAGAAGACCCAAGGGAGACTGTTGCAAAAGAATGGGCTTTGCTTGACGAGAAAACTGTAGAAATGCCATCTGGTGAAGTTCTTCCTGTCAGCTATAACAGCGAGAAAGACACTCTTGAAGTTAACATTTTAAAAGAGGATGGAACAGAAGAGGTTCATAGCACCAACTATGACCATGACAGAAGTATAGAAGAGAATATCGGTCATGTATGGGAAGAGTTGTCCAACATGAAGCAGTATCAAGCCAAGGAAGAGCAGACCGAGACACTTGAAACTGAAACCAACGTAGATGAACAGAAGGTTAACTCTGACAATGAGCAGACTGCTGATTTGAAAGAAACCCCATCTATGCAAGAGGGTGGTAAGAATAATGAAGATAACCTTATAAATTCCAAGGTGTATTTCTCCACTCTGATGACCACTCTCAATGACGGCGAGCATGAAGGGCATACAGCATTGGACATCAAAAATATGTCAGAGCTGAGAGATTACTTCAAGGAGAATAAAAACGTGAGTGTATGGGTGGCACAAGCATCCGACAAGGAACTTATTGAGGCAGGTGCCGATAAGTTGCCAAATCTCCGTTACAGTCATAAGGAAGGCAGAACGCTTTATGACATGGAGGCTGCCTATTCCAATATCAACGCCAAGTATGAGGATGTGACGGATGACAGAACCCGGCAGATAGCCCATCGTATCGACCAAGCCAAGAGCATTATATCTGCTTATCACAACAATATCGAGGAAGCCAAAGGCGAGGATTATCTATTCAAGGAAGATTCTGCCCATAAGATGATTCCAAAAGAAGAATATGCCAAAGGCTTGTCTCAATTACAAACAGTAGAACCAACACAAGAAAATATGGACAAAAAAGAAATTTATTATTTCTCTCACACATATCTGCAATCTACAGATAGCCGTGAAGAGCTTGACAATCTTGTAGAGAAGAAAGACTATGACAGTCTTCTTTATCTTACAAAGGAATATGATCAAGGTGATGCTTTGGAGCAAAGCAACACCTACAAGAATGCCAAGAAGTTCTCTGGTGATGACATCCTCGCTGAGGATGACAACTACGCTGTTGTTTACAATAGTAGCGTGGGTGGAACATACGACCTCATGCGCAAGGTCACAAAAGAGGACATCATTGATAATATCGAAAGATACGGACTTGACAGCGATGCTACAGAAGATGTAAAGAAAGTAGCATACGAGAATGTTGCCAAGCAGTTCTCCGACATCAAGAGTAAAATTCCTGCCTTCACCATGCCTAACGAGGATGTGGTGTATTTTCAGTATAATCAAGAGAAGAACCAGATTGAGGTTGGTGGCGTAACAAACATTGGTCTCAGCGTACAGCATCGTTTCGACTATGATGTTGACCGCACTCTTGATGACAACTTGAATAATGTGTATGAACAGCTATCCGAATTGCCAGAGTACCAGATGGCGGACGATGAGGAAGAAGAGTTGGAGCAAGAACCAGAACAGGGTCTTGAAAATGACCATGCTGTTGGCACAGAGAAGAATGAAGTGCAGAGTAAGCCGCTTGAAGCAGAACCATACGTAGATGACCCAAAGGTTAATTCTGTAATTGAACAGATTGCCAACTTGACTTCTGGGGATGCTCTTAGCTATGATGCTGGCGAGTTGGGGCAATTCAGCATACAATACAATTCCTTAGAGCATACGCTTGTTGGCGGTAATCGTGGTATGTTTGAGGGCGTAAAGCTCGATTATGACTATGATAAGAGTTTTTTGGAGAATGTTGATGCGTTGAAAACCAAGATGAACTCCATGGACTTGAAGGAATATTTCAAGGAGGAGAATTTCCGTAATCAGGTTGCTGACGAGCTGGAAAAGATGGATAATACAAGTAAAACCTATGATACAGGCACTTATCCTTCCATCATTGATTATGATAAAGATGCTGACAAATTGAATTTGCATTTTGTCACCCCAGAAGGAGATTTGGATAATTCCATGCCTGTCATCATGTCAATGGATTACAAACATTCATTGGGAGTGCAAGAGAACATCAACAAGTTTGAGGAGTATATTGATACGCAAGATGTAGATAGTAGGATTGAGAAAATTATGTCAGACGATTTTGCACAAGGTTTGAAAGAAGACCCGTCTATGCAGGAATTTATTGACGGCAAGAAAAATGCGGAACAGGCAAATGCCGTTCCGCATGAGGACAGCAATGTCCAGACCGATGTGACAGGTCTTGCCAAAGATTTCCATGAGGAAGGCAAGCCTATGGCGCAAGCCGAGAAAGAGGCTAAGGCAGTTGTAGATGACCAACAGCATGAAGCCTTCCATGAGGAAGAAGCCAAGAAACAAGAGCAAGATAAAGTCGCTCAGGCAAAAGAAGCAGAAGCCAAGGCTGCCAAAGAGAAGGCAGAAAAAGAAAAGCAACAGCAAGAAGCCAAGAAGCAGGAGGACAAGCCTTCCAAGGAAGTAGCCCATGCAGCCATACTGCTTGGAGCTTTGGCTGCTGCAAAGGAGAACAATGGTGTTTGGATGAACAAGGAAGCCAAGGGAAATGCCGAGTTTATGTTTTCACATACTCCTGTTACTGCCTACAATAACATAATGATGAACTTGGAGTCTGACCAAAAGGGCTATCGTACCAATGTGTTCACCTTCTTCAATCAAGCACAGAAGAATGGCGTTGCTGTAAAGCAAGGGGAGAAATCCACACCGTTCAACTGGACACAATGGGACTATCAAAACCTTACCGACAAGGATGACATTATCAGCAATAAGGAGTATGAGAAATTGTCTGACGAAGATAAGAAGATGTATGGCAAGCACGCCTCACGTCTTACACAATATATATATAATATCGACCAGACCACATATCCTGCCATCGGTGGTGATAGATTCATCGAGCTTTTGAAGGCAAAGGGTGCTCAACAAGAAGACATGAAGCCAACTGCCTCTTCAAGTCTTATGACACAATATAAGGAATTGAAGGCAAAGCATCCTGATGCGGTTTTGTTGTTCAGAGTAAATGACAATTATGAAGCATTTAAGGATGATGCCAAGAAAGTTGCAGCAGCCACAAAGCTACCATTGGAGAAGAAAGAGGTTGATGGTAAGAAGATTGACCGTGTTTCTTTCCCTTACACCATGTTAGATACAGCCCTGCCAAAGGTTATTCGTGCAGGTAATCGTGTTGCCATCTGTGACCAATTGGAAAATCCAAAACTTGTGAAAAGTGTCCAAGACGGAAAAGAAGTTGTCAACAGAGCCGTTGCGGTAGCCAAGGCTGTTGTCAAGCAGGAAAACATGAAGTATGACCGTGTGATGGTACTTCAACCTGCCAAGTATGACAAGGCGGAAGACAAGATTGTTATTAGTGGCATGAGCTACAAGGATGTTGGAGGTGAGCGTATTGCTGCCTTGCAGAAAGCGAATGACATATATAGGGCTGTTGTTGCAGCCACTGGCACAGAGAACCGTCTTGACCGTTCTGGCAGAAACAACTTTCTTCCAGAGGATGATGCGAAGCACGAGAAACTTGTGCAAGAACTTGCCGCTGGTGTGATGATGGCTCGTCAAGGTCTTCCTGCTACTCTGTCAAAGGAAAGCCAAAAACTCATTCCTTATTGGGAACGTGAAATTAAGGAAAATCCGAAGTTAGTAGGTGTCATTGAGAGAGATGTGAATAACGCTGTTGAGACAATCGACAACCTTGCTGCAAAGCGAAAAGTAAACTATGAGGCTATCCGTGGCCAGCTTCCTCCGAAGATGATCACGAATAAGGCTGAGAACTTTTCTTTGGCTACAGACTTGGCGAAACTTCCGAGTATAGACACAAAGGAAGTAGTTGTTGTTAGAGATAAGGCGGCTAAAAAGGTTGACGTTATTCTTCCTGCTGGAGCTTCATTGGAAGTAAACAATGAGGTTCCAGGTATGAGAAAGGATAGAATTTCCATAGCATTGAAGAAAGAAGGCTTTGAGGAAGTGAAGTTTTATAATGCAGGTGGTTCTTTGGGACTGAATAAGCCAAATTCTTACTTTGAAGGCAAGGATGTTACACTTAACCAATTGAAACAGTATCAGCTTGTCAATCATAAGACCATAGATGTTGCACAACAGCCAAAGCAAGACAATAAAGTTGAGATAAAGAAATTCCAAGCCATTAAAGATGACCATGGAAGATGGGCTTTCTACATTAAGCCTAAGGATGAGCCGCAGTTTTCTGTATATCCGACTAAGGAGCACATGAACACGTATTTCAGAGTTCGTAATACTCCAGAGCAGGATTCTACACGTGCAGTCTTGGCTCAGAAATGGTATGAGGTTGCAAAACAGCATCCAGACATTAAGGTTGACCTTATCACTCCTCACCCTGCAAATGGTATAGACATGAGCAGAATTGTCAATCCTACGATTACGAAATCTGCACAAGACAATAAAGTAAAGCTTGCCTTTGCCACTATTGACGGTGTACGACAACGTGCCACCATCAATGAGACCCAATGGAACAGAATGTGGCTTGCCGATGACAAGGCTGAATACAAGAAAGCTGTTGCAGCCATTGTATTTGAGCCAGTCTTGAAGAAGGGTGTAGAGCAGCAGCAATCCGAGGCAGTGAAAGAAACCGAGAAGGTTGAAGTGAAAGATACGCCTGCGCCTGAAAAGAAGCAAGAGGAACAGCAAGAGCAATCTTCACATCGAGGTATGCGCATGTAACATGTTAAATAATAAGGAGTGTGTCGTTAGATGCACTCCTTTAACCAACAATAAATATGTCAGCAGAAAAAGAAGCGTTTTATCAGAAATATGCACAGGCTGCCATAGAGCAGCAAATTAAGTATGGCATTCCTGCTTCTATAACACTTTCTCAGATGGCTATCGAGAGTGGTATGGGAACCAATACCCTCAGTACACAATATAACAATTATTTCAGTGTAAAGAAGGGTAGTTCTTGGAATGGTCCTGTCACATACCACTTGGATGACCATTCATATAAAGTACCTTTCAGAGTATATGGTAGCGTTGCGGAATGTATAGAAGACCATTCGAAAGTACTGATGTACCCTGTATATCAGAAGAATGTCAAGAATTTGTCTTCTACAGATTATGTAAATTGGGCTTATGGTATAGGTAATGTGTACGCAAGCGAAAAGACCTATGCTAATATGTTGATTGAGGATATTAAGACGTATGGTCTATCAAAGTATGACCAAATGGCATTACAACAAGCTCAACAGCGTGGAGTGCAGATAGGCTATGCCAAGAACAATCCTTCACAATCTGTGCAGCCTGTTCAATCACAAGATGGAAAGATTCAACTAACACAATTGCAAGGCAACTGGGCTTTGCCAATTGATTTGTCAGCCGTTCGGCTTAGTAGCGAGTTCGGCGTTCCAAGACCAGGACATACTCATGGGGGATTAGACCTTTCTACAAAGGGACAAAATCTTCCTGTATATGCAACAGAAGATAATGGTAAAGTCGTAGCGGTAAAGCCCAACAATGGAGCGGCAGGTAATATGGTAACTGTTGAGTACAATAGACAAGATGGCACCAAAATACAAACTACCTATATGCACCTTAGCCAAATTGATGTAAAAAAGGATGATGTTGTTAAGGCAGGACAAGCAATAGGTGTTTCTGGCAATACAGGGCGCAGCTCTGGGGCACATCTTCATTTTGAGACGAAAGTACAGAATCAGAACGGCGAGTGGGTGAAGTTCGATCCAACACTTTATCTTGCAGAAATGGAAGTAAGGGGAAATATGCCCATTGCTCTTGACAAGAACGGCAAGGACTATTTGGCGGAAGTTCGCTCCAACATGGCTGTTGGTGGTAGCCAGAACGGAAACCAACTTCAACAAGACCAGAATATGGCTTTGTTGGCAAACATAACCAATTCCAATGACCCTACAAAGTGGCTTGCTTATCTCATGCAACAGAATGGTGAGCAAGTGAATGGGCAGGATATGTTTTCCGGATTGATTTCCAGCCTGTTTAAGGGAGCACTTGCCCTTGTTGTGAAGATTTCAGCAGAGGAAGCAGCCGAAGCCCAGTCTCAAAACGCTTCACAAACAGATGACAACAAACAAAGCCAAGAAGACAGCAACGTCGTGAAGCGAGAGCGAGAGACTGTAGATGTAAAAGCATTGCAGACCAAGGCAAGTGTTGCTTTCGATGCGGAATACCCAGAGCAACAGCAACAACAGCAAAGCCAACGTTTGGCATGATAATAATTTAAAATTAAAAGATATGATTAAATGTAATGTAACAGCTTGCGGAAACATTGTAAGTTCCGCAGTAGAGAAGACTGCACAGGATGGCAGTAAGTTTATAGCTTATGCCATAGTAACCGCTCTTCAAGGTAGTGACCAAAGTGTAGCAGAAGTTCACATAGAAGTGACGGCACCTTATAATACTGACACTATTCAGAACTATTCCACTGGTAGAAAAGTAACTATCAATGGCATCATGCACGTGAGAAAGTACCAAGGTGTTGAATACCGCAATTTGCGTACAGACAAAGAAGCGGAGTTTAACGAGTCCACAGTGCCTGACCGTTTGGAAGGCAGTATGGAGTTCCGTGGCAAGATTGGCAAGAAAGGTATCGAGCAGAAGACAAGCAAGAAAGGCAGAGCCTTTCAAGTGTTCTCTGCCTTTTCTTCTGACAAGAACGGTGAGAACAGAGAGTTCACTTGGATTAATTTCTTTGTGCTGAACCCTATACAAGCAGACTATTTCGCCGCCGAGAAATACGTAGAGGTTCATGGCGATTTACGTTTGAATATTTATAAGAGTAAGCTACAACTTGAATGCCAGGTTAATTCTGTTGAAGCTTGGGATGTAAGCAAGAAGGACGATGGAACAGCAGGGCAAGCACAGCAGTAAACGCAGCATCAAGTCGTTCTGCTATATTGCAGGAGTGTTGTCACTTGGAGCAATAGCAACAGCATATATGTTGCTATCCAAGAATAAATAGTTAATAAATTCAGAAATGGTATCAATCAAAAGTTGATACTATTTCTTTTTTACGAAAAGAACGTATGGCAAAACAAAAGACAAAGAATATAATGAACCGATTTTTACAGGGATGGCAACAAATCTTTGGTGGTGAGAGACAAGAGAATGCACAGCCAATATTGAAACCTTTCCCAAAAGACCATTTCTTTTATCCAGAGGAATTGGATTTCCTTTCCAAGAAAGAGAATCTTACGACCATAGAGAAATGGGCTTTAACCACGGGTAAATGGGCTTATGGACAAGGCACAGACAAACGTGCAGACAGCCAATATTCTCCTGTAAAATGGCAGGATGGTCTTATGACAACATGGATTGACGGCAGACTGGTTCCCGACACGCCGGGCAGACAGGCTGAGAAGTTGGCTTTGTTAAAAGAGGACGGATTTGAGATACCAGAGAAGTACGATAAGGTAATCACCAACTATGAGGCAAACCGACTTGTAGGAAAATATTTTCACAATGGAAATGATGTTGTCAAGGTGGAAGACTATGACAAAGGTCATTTGATTGGCGATACTCCAAAATTTGTGTTGCGCCGATGGGATAATGATAACTTTATGGAGAAAAGTGAGACAATGGGATATACTGATTTCAAGGATGAAATTGGCAAGAGTCTTGTTGTTTTGTCCGATACCGATAAAACGAATTTTGAAAAACATTTGATGAATGTTGAGCAAAGCAAGAAGCAGTTTGCTAAAGTTCTTAATTCTATCAAAGATTCATATCCACCAGTTCTTGGTGGAACTCTACCTTTGGAAATGCAGAAAGTTCATGAAGTCAAAGCATTCGATGGTAAAGTCATACCAGTATCTTGGTCTTTATCTGACGGAAACACATTAAAGGTTGGCGTTTATACGGACAACTCTAATAAGAAAGACAACGTGATTATTAATGAGGACAATGCCCATAAGTATAAGAACGTATTGGACACTTTGGGCAAGGTTGTCGAGCAAGAGCGAGAGAATGGTATAATATATTCGTTAGTATCTGTTCTTGGAAATGATTTTGGAGAGAACAAAATATATGCAAAGGAGAATAATTCGGTTATTTTCCCTGCTAACGAGGGGAATGTCAATGCTATTGTTGCTACCAAGGATGGCAGAGTCATTCCGTTCAACCTCAATACACATAAAGAAGTTCCTTTGGCTGCCCATGAACCAGGATATTTGCTTGTAGCTATGCAGAGCGAGGGCGATATGGTTCGTCAGAAGCTGCGTGATACTATAAGCATTCCTAAAATGAAGGACTATATAGAGTCTATGAGGGATAAGGAGGACTTGCTGTCTGGAGACTGGAATTTGATACCTTCACATACAACTGTCAACAAGAAGTTTTGTGAAAAGGAAAGATACGAGGAAAAGTTTCATGTCTATACACATAGCTCTTTCTTCATATCACCTGAAGACCGTAATGAAATGATTGCGGATTTGGAAGCATCGTCTTTGGCATTTCATACGGAAATGAAAAAGATGATCGATGCTTACAACAACCATTCATATTCGTTTGATGAAAATGACGTGAGAAAGTTGGAGCAGTTGGATGCCATACTTGGCTCTAATAACAATCGTCAAGAGGTACGTCACCACAAAGTAAGCCAACATCAAAACCTTACTGCCAACGAAGCGGCGTTGAGAGATGCCCTTATGGATAAGATGAAGAAGAATGGTATGGATGTCATCACAGATGTCGATGAAGCCAAAAAAGTACACAAAGAAGCTTCACATGAAGTGAAGGAAATGGGTACTCGTACTTTGAAGAGAATGGACAAAATCGGAAAAGAACTCGAAGGAAGAGAACTGACACAAGAACAACAAGCGGTGGTTGGTGTTTATAGCGGAAAAGCGGACAATCTTTATTTCAATGTAAAAAGAGACGATAAGGATAAGTCTATATTAATGCGCCAAGGGAATGACTTCCACGCAGGTGCAAAGCATAGCGTCTATGGACATTATGACACTAATAAAGGTGTTATAACTGCCGATGACATTCTTCTCATACCTATTGTAATTGCCAAAGGCGAGCGTAAAGTTAGTGCTAATGGAAAGATTGAATACAAATACAATTACCCTCAAAACAACGTGTCATATAAAGTGATTACACAATCAGAAAAGGGGCATGAGGTATTCAATGATTTTTATACAAATAAAAAGGTTCGTCCGTCTGTCACGTCCAGCCTCAGTGAAGAGACAAAAACTAACTTAATAGCACATAACAACAACGGTCAAACCCTTTCGGATGCAAAGGTACAACAAAAGGATGAGATTAACAATGAGGATGTCAAAAATTTAAATGAGTTTAAGACTTCCAAGGGCGAAATTTGGGGATTCACCACGGATGGCAAGATTTATCTTGACCCAACCGTTGCAAACGCTGAGACTCCTATCCATGAGTACACCCACATCTGGGCAGATGCCATTCGTGAAAACAATCCTAAGGAATGGAGCAACATCGTAGGTTTTATGAAAACTACTACCCTATGGGGTCAAATCAAAAGAGACTATCCTGAATTGAAGACAGAAGATGATGTAGCTGATGAGGTGTTGGCAACCTACTCTGGCAAGCGAGGGGCGGACAAACTTCGTAAGGAAATGTCTCGTATGACCAATCACGGCAACATGATAGAGAAGGCTGCTGCTGCAAGGTCTCTGGGACGTATGGAGCATATTTTAGACAGATTTTGGAAAGCTGTTTCCAATTTCTTGCATATCCATTACACCTCAGCGGAGAATGTAGCTGACCGACCTTTGAAAGACCTCTTGGATGGTGTTGACCCACGTGTTTATATCAAGGGCAGCAGAAAGGAAGCAAGTAACCTATCCTCTGTGCCACTACCTCTTCGAGAACAAAGAGTACAGCAGGTACAACCCAATGGACGCTTTGTTGAGCCTTCACTTCTTAACATCGTCACAGAAGGAAGATGGCATACACAAGAACACTTGGAGAAGAGGGCATATCAAGAATATGGTTCTATCTTGGCAGACAGTAAGGGATTGACGAAAACTGCCGATGGGCATGAGTCTGTACCAATGGATTTGAAAGGGCACAAATATACTGGAGCTACAGCTATGTTGTTGAGCATAGCAAGTAGAAACAATGGCTATGAAGTGCCTGTGTTCGTTAGTATTGCAGATATGTCGGCGAACGGCATCCGAGTGAAGGATAATGCTGTTGGCGTTCCTGTCATCACCAAGAACGGTGTGGAAAACGTCTATAATATTGTACAGACAGACTATCCTATAAGACATCCGCAGGACTACGACAACATGAAGATAAACCAGGTTCTTGAATCTCGCTTATCCTTGGACAATAAGGAAGCCATTGAAGCTTTGGTGAACACCAATAGATTTACCACCAAAACAGTCTTTGACTCGTCTGTTGGTTCTGCATCATACACTGCACCAGACAACACTATCCATGTTGCACCAGTAGGAGAATATGATAAGAAGGATGGCTTCTTGCAAGACCTGTCTGAGGGATTGGTTATGAGCACAAGAAAGACGGAACCAGCATCTTCCCGATTTGAGAATATTCTCAAAGAAGGGCTTATCGTCCACCTTGGCAGTGGGCTTGTAGGACAGAAATACGGTTATGATGTTCGAGAGACTACTGGCAGTAAGTTCTGGAAGGAACGGTTGAAGAATGACCCTAACTATACCAAGGCTGTAGTCAACGCAGCCGAGAGGTCTTCGGAGAAGATCATCGACTATGTTGACAAACTACAAAAAGTTCAGAGTCAATCTTCCAACTTGGATTTGCGCTCCACTACCCCCATCGACATTGATGTAGATGGTAACGGTATCGTGGAGAATGACGAGAATCTTGCTCCAGACAAAAAGCAAGGTTCAGATGAAGAAAAGGATAATAACCAAGAAGAAAGTCATCATCAACAACGCCGCTTTCATCGAGGAATGTAAATAGTAAAGGCTATCACGTTATAGGTAGAATCTGCCTATGATGTGATAGTCTTTTATACATTAAAGAATGTAACATATTTGCATCTAATATTTGCTACTCCAATAAAAGTATTTATCTTACGATATATACATCACTACCATTACGGATTTTTTTATCTTCATCAACGCTTTGGTCTCCTAAGTAAAAATACCTACATTGCTTAGCTATTGAGGTGTCAAATGTTTTGTCTTTAAACTGTTCAATAGACATTTGTAGATGTTTATATAACTTGCATAATCTATAATTAGAGTTATACCATCTGGTTACATTGACGTAATTTTTACATAAATTACAATTCTTGATATTGAATTTTTTTTCAAAAATACGCCAAGCTATATCGTAGGGACTTTCAACGTATGGAGTACAGGAGCAATAATAGGTAGAGAATATAACTTCGCACAAAGCCCTATGGTCTTTACGTTCTATATGTTTGCATTCACTATTATCATTAGATACATATATTTTGCCTGACTCCATTAAATGAAACCTTGTTACCTCCTCTTCACGACTTATTGAGTTGTTATTGCAATCCTTGGTCTTAAACCCATAAAAAGCAACTATTTTTTTTATTCGATTGTCCCAATCTGGTCCAATTGATTCTGATTTTTCAATAAGTCCATTTTCTGCTAAATAAAAAACGTCTTCTTCTTTTTCTATAAGAATTTCTATTATTTTGTTTCCGCTATGCAGCTTTGCATCATCGCTTGCATGAGTAACGTAAAATTCTAAGTATATAGGCTTGCGTTCCGGGTTAGTTTTCGAGAAGATTTTCAGATCACTGCGTCTTCTTATGTTATCATATGAGATTTCCTGTTCACATGAGTCATACCATTGCTTGATGTCAAATCGCTTTATTGTTTTTTCGCAACACCTCTGCTTAGGTTCTCCTTCATGAGTTCCCCAGTCTGTGAAAATACAATTTTCAATATCACAATATGAACAATATTCAAATTCAATAATGAATGTTTCGTTGTTATAAAAAGCTTCTTGTATTTTCTCCTTTGCCAATAAATGAAGCATAGACTCATAAGCTGCTTCGCATTCGGTTCCTGATATGTGTGAGAAATGATGTCTTCGCTTTGCACCTTGTTTTGCCTGAAGAGGCTCACCGCAAAAAGAACAGAAGCACCCACACGCCTTTCCATTTGGCACACAATCAACGTGTACCAACTTGCCTCCTGCATCTAACGCATATGTCAAATAGGGTTGCTTCATAATCTTTTTAGTTTGGTGACTGGTAAACACTAATAAAAAATCCTGTTACTTTGTTAAGCAACAGAACAATCTGCACTATATATGTATTAATTATTTTTCTATGTTCCATTTATAAGCAAAAACGATTCCGTTAATAGGTATCTGAACTTCCATTATTATGCCTTTTTGTTTCTTTACAAACATATATCCAATAATACCTTCACCTGGACGAATTGTGTTCTTTTTTAAATATCCCTCATCTCTAATTTTACGGTCGTTTTCCATTTGTTTACCCATTTCCAACATTTGATTTGTTGCTATCATATTAGCAACCGCAGCATTACCAGCATTATAGGTGTTAACCGTATATCCGCCATAAGGCGTTGAGACGTATGAAGAAGAATACCCTGCCATACCTGCATTTAAGCCATTTGCAAAACCTGTTAAGGCTTCTGCCCACATCTGCTTCTTCTTAATCATTTTTTGGAAGCTTTCAGAAGTGTAAACCTTCATACTATTAATGCTTTGGTCTTTTAATGTGCAATATGAACTTACAAGTTCAGGGGTGAATGTGAAAGGATTATTTGATAAGTTTTGTATCATTATTTGAAGTCTGTAAAACTTTCCGTAATCATCTTTTATGAGTTTATTACTAACCCCGACGATAAATCCTTCTTTTGCTATCATAGCCCACTCGTCTCCATTTCTGTATTCAGCAGAAAATGTAGAATCATTCTCAGAGTGTATTAGTGTCTGAGAAGTGCCACTTAACATTGTGGTTGAAAGTAAAAGTATAATTATAAATATCTTTTTCATATTTATATAAGTTTTGTTTTTGATGTAGATTTCGCAAAGTTACAAAAAAAAATCAAAGTTACCATATCTTTATAGTTTTTGTGTTAAACAACAATTTAAAATCCTGCTACTTTCCCAAGCAACAGGATTAAAACAATATATTTATTGTCTTATATGAAACAATCTTGTACCTACACTATTTTTTGCGCTCCCATAGTTTCGGTGCAAGCATTAAACAAGAAAGATTTCAACTCCTTCTTATTCATTTCTTGTGGAATGTTTGGGTGGAAATGTCCTCCGACATAGCCATTAACCCAGTCAGGAATGTTCCACCATTTTTCCACGTCTTCAATAGACACATTCACCTCATTGGCACATTTCTGCTTGTCTGTTTCCGCAGGATTTTTCCAACGCCATAACAATATATTTCTTGCACTTCCAGAAATGGAAAGTTCGTTGATTCGTTCTTTGTCTTTATTCCATTCCGAGAAAACATCTGGAATTGATTCAGAAGCATCTTCTCCATTAGCTGTGTCTTCCTCTTCCAAGAGTTCATCACTGGTTGGCTCTCTGTCACTGTCCTCAGCATACCACCAATCCATGAATGCGGCAGCGGCTTCATCCGTGTCTTGGAGGTTATGTTCGGAACAATATTCCTTATAACGTTCTTTTACCTCGTCTGAAAGCAAGGCAATAACTTCCTTAGCTGGATATTGACCACTTATATATGTATCGAGGAGTTCCTGCTCATCCTCAAATTTATCTACTTCCTTTTCCATACCTTTTATATTACATGTGCATACCTCTTGCCTTGTTCTTCTCTACAAGTTCGTTCTGAGCCTTCACCATATCATCGGTATAGTTTTCCTCTGATACATAGGAAAGGTTGTTGTCTTTGTCAAAAGTCCAACAGCCATAAAGACCAAAATTGTATTTTGGCAATTTGTCGGTTTCCTTCTCTTGCTTCCAGTTTTCCAAATCACCATTTACAACTCTATATCCCTTTGAGTCGGACAAATCAATACCTATAGTTACAGAGTTATCACCATTCACAACTGTCTGTACTTGACCTGATATGAAAGCTTCCTCATCAACATCAGATAAGTTTTCCTTCAATCCTTGGAAGTTGCTTTTCAAGCAATCCGCAGGACATGACAGGATGCGGTTTGTCTCCTCATCCATCTGATAATAAGAAGACGGTTGACCTTTAAGTTCTGTCAATACCACACCACCGCTAAGAAGTGTCTTCTGTTGGCTCTTGCTAAAATCAGAATAGTCACGAACATTGTCATAAGGACGGTAGAATGCTGTTACCACACCATTTTCCTCACGGTTCATCCAAATGGTAGCCTTCATAGGATTACCATTTGCGTCATTTTTAGAAGAAGACAACAAAGGTGTCTTCTCGCCAGACAAGAGTTTATTCATAATGCCTTCTGGAAGGTCATCTATCATTTCCTGTGAGAACCCCATACGTTCAAAATCCTCGTAAGGTATCTCATTTTCTGTAAATTTCTGCATGATTTTTCCTTTTATGTTTAAATTTGTGTGCAAAGATAAGAGTTTTATTTAATGATAGGATGAAAAAATAAATAAAACTTCTATATTAACATTATTACAGACGAAAATATATAATATTCGACTTAATTGAAATTATTAATGTTAATATAAGCGTTTTATTTTTTTATAATGCTCTACTTGCATTTAATATTGTATTTTTGCAGCCAAATAGTAAGATTATTAATGAAAAAGTTAATTGTTTTAATACTACTATTATGTAGTATAGGGGTTCAATCCTCGATGGCATTAACCGAGGATGAAATAAAGGATTATTGGATAGACAAGTATCTCAGTGTTAGTTTCCCATTGAAGGCAATAAAAATAAATTCCTTCTTTGGAACACGTACAGACCCTTTCAGTGGGAGAATCAGACAACATAAAGGGCTTGACTTGGCAGCCCGATATGAGGAAGTATTTGCCATGTTTGACGGTTATGTAAAAGCCACAGGCTACGACAGTGGCTCTGGTAAATATGTCACAATGCAGTTTGGAGACTATACCGTAAGCTACTGTCACCTGTCAGAGATATGGGTTGAGAAAAATATGAAAATATATGCAGGTGAGCCTGTTGGTCTCAGCGGAACTACTGGACGCAGTACAGGACCACACTTGCATATTACAAGCAGACTGAGGGGTAAACTTCAAGACCCATATAACCTGTTGGTGTATATACGTGACACTAAGCAGAAGGCTGTGAAAGCTCTGCATCTTGACGAGAACAAGATTATGACTCCAACAGAGTTCTTCAAGGAATATGCAAATATTGCTATGCGACAGCAACGCAAATATGGCATACCTTCATCTGTCATTCTTGCTCAGATGGCTTTTGAAAGCGGATGGGGAAACAGTACTCTCGCACAGGCAGGATGTAATTTCTTCGGAATCAAAGCAAGCCGTAGTTGGTTGAGCAAAGGCTTGCCATACAGTGTTCATGATGATGATCGTCCAAATGAGAAGTTTTGTAATTTCAACTCTCCAGAAGAAAGCGTTGAATATCATTCTCGACTTCTTATGAGCGACCGCTATGCCAGATGTTGGCGATACGGTAGCAAGGACTATCATCATTGGCTTCTTGCTATTAAGGCTTCTGGATATGCCACAAGAAGTGATTATGTCATGAAGTGTGAGAGTATAATTAAGAAACACAAGCTCTATCTCTATGATGAGATAGCTGAGAAAATGTAGAATATACAAATAATAAAAAAAGAAAATAATGAAATCAAAAAGTTTAATGATTGTGGCTTTATGCCTTGCTTCTACTGTCGCTAAAGCACAAGTGGTTTACGGCGATGACGAAAAGGATTATGCAAGAACCACTGCATCTTCCATGCCTGTATCATCTACAAAAGGTAATCTCCAACAGCAGCCATCCATTTCTGATGGTATCAGCCGTTTCCGTTTGTCAGGCATCGGTGACAACTGGTTTGCTTCTGTCCAAGCAGGAACATCTACATTCCTTGGTGCGCCTAAGGGATGCGGTGACTTCTACGACAAGACAAAGTACACCATGGTGTTCAGCCTTGGCAAGTGGCATTCTCGCTTCTTTGGTACACGAGTCGTGTATCAAGGATTTAAGTTTGCAAATTGCGATAAACAATCGGTAGGCTATCTGAATTACCATGGTGACTTGATGTTGAATGTATCATCATTCTACAGAACTTCCTATGACCCACTGCCAAAGTGGAACATCATTCCTTATGTAGGTGCTGGTATAATCAGAAACAGCGAATTACACAAGAAACCTTTTGCTGTAAGCTATGGATTGATTGGCAGCTACAGAATGTCAAAGAGACTCAGCCTGTCCGCAGAAGTTGGTGGTACAAGCACTTTCCAAGCTTTTGACGGCAAGGGCAAAGACAAACATTTTGGCGATAATTTGTTGCAAGCAAGTATCGGCTTGACTGTAGGTATTGGCAAACTTGGCTGGGAGAAGAAGCCTTCCAAGCCTGTAGGAATGTTGCCAGAGCAGAATGTTACTGACCTTACGCCGTTCCCTCGCAATGACTATGAAGGATTACGACGATTAAGGGAACGTATGGGCAACGGCGATGCAACTGTTGACGAGCGTCTTGCCAAGTTTGATGCTCCAATATTGTTCTTCTTTAAGATAAACTCTACTGAGCTTATCGACAAGCAGCAGCTTGTGAATATAAAAGAAATAGTAGGAGCCGTGAAGGAGTTCGACCTTAATTTGAAGATTATAGGTGCAGCAGATAGCAAGACTGGCACCAAGAAAATCAACCGCAAGTTGAGTGTAAGAAGAGCCAAGTATATAGCCAAGCTGCTTATCAAAGCAGGTGTTCCGAAGGAGAAGATGATAGGCATCAGCCAAGGCGGTATCAACATCTACAAGCCTTATACTGCCAATAGACATACTTGTGTTATTTTATATAAGCAATAAGAAATATGACAGAAAAAGAACTTTCACAATTGATAAATCAAGGTCACAAAGTAACCTTTGACAATATATTTCAAAAGGATTTTGCCGCATTGATGAGCAAAGTGTATCTTTGGATGACCTTTGCCCTTCTCATTACAGGGTTTGCCGCATTTAGTGTGGCAAATTCTGTGACGATAGTCAATGCCATGGTGGAACATCGTTATGTTTTCTTTGGTGTCGGCATTGCGGAACTCGCTCTTGTGTTCATTTTAAGTTCCAGAATCAATAGGTTTAGTCTTGCACAAGCTACAGTTTTGTTCATCCTGTATTCTTTGGTTAATGGTGTCACAATGTCTTTTGTGTTTTTGGCTTACACACAAACAAGCATCATCAAGGTTTTCTTGGTTACGGCTGTCACTTTTGGAATTATGGCTTTCTACGGATTTACAACCAAGAAAGATTTGACATCAATAGGAAGACTGTTTTTCTTTGGACTAATCGGTCTTCTAATAGCTACAATAGTGAACATTTTTGTCAGAAGTACGATGCTTGATTTGCTTGTCAGCTATGCAGGTGTGCTGATTTTTGTAGGATTGACGGCGTGGGACACACAAAAGATAAAACGGATGCTTCTTGAAGAAGCCCAATACGGTGGTAACGAACATGGGCAGAAGATTGCGCTGCTTGGCGCATTGTCTTTGTATCTTGATTTTATCAACTTGTTCCTTTATCTTATCAGAATAATGGGAAACAAGAAATAACATAAAAAACAGAAATTGAAAAGATATGGCTACTATTTTAAGAAAGAATACAAATCCAAGAGCTGTAGATATAGCTCCGCAATTACAGAATACGCTTAATTCCAACGGTATGCAAGCACAAATTGCCATGACACCAACAGGAGAATACCAGTTGGTTACGATGTCACACAATACATCTACGCCTCGTCGATACACTTTGAACGATGCGCAACTGGAAGCCTTGCGTAATGGTGGAACAAACGTTTGGGACAAGAAGGCTTATCAGACCTTTGTCTCAATTGTGAAGAATGACTATTATATACCTGGTTCTTGGGTAGCAGCAAAAAATGCCAACAGTCCTGTCAATATGGGCTTGAATGGTCACAGACTTAATCCTGGTGAATATGGCTATCGAGGAGAAAGACCATTCCGTTCTTTCGAGGGCGCAAGGTTCGGTCGCTTTGACCGTTTTATGGATGGTTTCAGAGCTTTCGGCAGACATGGCTACCATGCAAGAAGAATTGATGACCGTCCTTTCTTTGCAAGCAGTGCGCCTGTTGTAATGGACAGACCTGACGGAAGATTGAAGCCGGGTGAGTTGAAGACTGGCGATTATGGTTTTTACGATAAGGGCAATCAGCAGCAGGACACTCTATCCAACATGAAGATTGAGGCGAAGCCGAAAGATTTGGTGCGTCCTAAAGGACAGGCATTGACATTGGGCGAATACTTAAACAATTATAGCGCAGAACTCACATTCAGTGGGGATGGCTTCAACAAAGTATTATCTTCACATGGCATTGTCATCGACAAGGAAAAGAAGACACTTACTATTAAGTCGGACGGTGTAAATAAGGATTTTCAATACAAACTTACCGATGATGAACTTAAAAAGATTCTTAACGACAAGCTAAGATTTACATCTGGTGAAGGTAAGCATAAGATGGTTCACAACAAGACTGCCCCAAATATTAGCGAACGTCTTGACGTTATAAATAAAGTTATAGGACAGGATTTTGCCGAGAAGATTACCAAAGACCATCTTCAAAGTAAGGATTATATCAATATCAAGTTGAAGCCAGAGGTTGAGCAGGAACTTAACTTGGGGCAGCAACAGGCAGCTTCTTACGCAAAGAACCTTGATGTCATTGATATTGACATGAAGAATATGCGCCAAGACTACAAGACAGGCTACATAGACAAATGGAATAGCATCGGTGTGGTAGATGGAAGAAGCTTGGATGCAAGCCAAGGTTTCTACTTGCCTGTAAAGGACGGACGTGCTGTGTCAGTTGGAGAGATACAAGCCTATCCTACAAGCGATGGACAGAAGACCACCTTCCGCATGACAGCTGTCATCAACAATCAATTGATGAGCCATGAGATTAGCAAGGATGATTATTTGAAGTTCATCAACTATGATGATGAATATAGATTGAAGTTGTTTGATAAGGTCTTCGATGAGGTGAAGATTAAGAGTGCTTCCAATGGTCAGATGCAAGATGCTGTTAGGTCTAAGGGCATTGAGCAAGCAGACGGCGTTGTTACAATGAAAGGTGACTATAGCCTTGTGAATGCTAACACCAGTGCTGCCATTACTGGAGTGATGGCATGGAAAGACCAGATTTCGAGCAACTACCAGATTAATGTTCGTACTGACAAAGATGCTGGCATGTGGTCATTCAAAATTACTGAAGCACAATATAATGCTTTCAAGAATGGCACAGACAATGATCGTGCCAAGATGCTTACTATGCTCATTCCTTTTACCGATGAAAATAAGGAAAAGATGCAGGTCGTACCTACAAGTAGTTTGCATCAAGACATGCGCATTTCATCATTTAGCAATAACGCTACTCTAAGCAACAAAGTTATTGAAGAGTTGCATAAAGCAGGTTTGGGTACTGAGGCTGTTGTGGTACCAGAGAAAAAGAACGTGCTTTCAGAAGGAACAGTATCTGCTCATAAGGAGAAGCCGATTCTTGAAGAAGGTAAGGTAGTTCATTATGGAAATGAAACCATTAACCTCAATGACCTCCGTACTGCTGCCAAGCTGAATCTCTTGGGTGATGCAGGTGTCAATGGTGAATCACTGAACAATCTCAAAGAGAGTAAGGAATGGAAGCGTAGCGGTGAACATGGACGTGCAACTACTGTTGGCGATATTTCTGTAGAGAGATTGAAGGATGAGCAAGGTAAGGTTATCGAGGGTAAATACAAGATGTCTGCTGTTATCGACGGCAATGTCATTTCACATGAAATCAATCAAAAGGACTTCAACAAGTTCCTCGCCGTCAACGATTATCAACGTATGAAGCTCTTTGATAAGATTTTCCCTGAGGTGGAAATGAAGACAAGATCCGGTCATGGCTTCAACTTGGGAGCAGCTATCCTTGCTGCTGTTACTACAGGTTTGGATGTGGCTGCAAGCCTTTCGGTGCCAGCACCACCAAGACCGAAGCCAGACTTTTATGAGTCAAAGGCTGTGTTTTCCAAGCCGGGAGTCGTTTCTCCAGAGGCAGTTGCCGCTGCAAGCTATGCGGCTGAGATAGGAGAAGACCGTGGTCATGGAGAAGGTAGAGGTATGGGGCTTTAACCCATACTTCTCTTCTTCTCATTACATAATATATAATAAGGTATGAACAACAATTCTATTCAAATCTTTCAGACAGTGGCATTAAGACCTCAGATGTTGCAATATTTCATCAATGAGTTTCCTGCCATCTGTCTCACTGTTGCAGCATTTTGGGTGTATGCTTTCTGTAAGTTTATGTGGCATGAGTATTTCATCTATGCTGCGTTGTTTTTAACTGTGTATCTTTTCTGTAAGCTACTGTCTTTGTTGCGTACAGAGTATGTGATAACATCTGAGCAGTTGGTAATTCTTCATGGTGTGTTATCACACTCAACCGATTATGTAGAACTATATCGTGTCGTTGACTATAAGCAACACCGCTCATTACCACAACAATTGTTTGGATTGAAGACCGTCACTTTATATTCTGGTGACAGGAACAATTCTATTGTAAATATGATTGGTTTAAAGGAAACCGACGATGTTGTATCTGAGATAAGAATGAGAGTTGAGTTCAATAAAAGAAGAAAGGGTGTTTATGAGATTACAAATAGGTTTTAGAGTGATTATGTTATTCATAATTATGGCATTATCCACAACGGTTAGTAGAGGACAAAATGGAGCAACAACCTCTAATCCTGGGGAATATCTTGCCATTCAAAAAGGTGAAGACGGTATCAATAGCAAGATAACCAAACAAACAAATTCGAGGAAAAAAGAAGCTGGAATACAAGCGGAAATTTCTGCCTCTACAGCGACAATGAGGGAGTGGGAGCAGCAGTATAATAAATATTTAAAAACGACAAAAGGATATGCCGACAGAATTGCCGCCGATTGTCAATTATATTTAGAAGGTGTACAAACTTTGACTGCTTTATGGGAAGTTTATGCTGCCAAAAAGATAAATCCGCAAGGAGTTTTTGCAACCTTATCTATGAATAATCTGTATATGGAAACAGCTACACAATTTATAAAAGTGTATCGTTCCTTGAAAAAAGTTTGTGTAAAAGGAGGTGAAAAAAACATGCTTAATACAAGTGAACGTACACAATTGATTTGGAATTTGGAACGAGACCTTGAACAGCTTAATGCAAAGCTCAGAAGATTGGCTGTTTCTATATCAGTATTCAGCTTTGAGGATGTTTGGAATCGTGCCATTTCTGGAAGAGTTGATAAGACAAACGGCATGATAGCACTTGAAGCAAGAAACAGAATGCGGCGAGCTGCTACTTCCGTGGCAAAGTATTATAAACTTAGACAAAACAGTAAACCGTGGGGAAGATGAGAAAATATCTGTTTATGATTTTGTTGGTGGGAATGATGTGTTACTTTCCTACCAAAATATATGCTGGTACTGACCCTGTACGAGCAGATTTATTTCTTCAATATGCAAAGAAAGCAAAGAAAGCACTTCGCTCACAAGATGCAGTTATGTCACTGAACCTTACTGGACACATGTTTATATCTGACCAGACAGAAAAGATTACGAACTTTCAAAAGGAGTTTGACGAATATCTTTCAGGTTTCGGTGATATGCTGACTTTGGCAGCAAGTATATATGGCATTTATTATCAAGTTGACCAAACTATCAAGAACTTGAAAGAATTGAAGTCTGTAGGAACTTCATGCCCAGCCAACGTATTGGCTGTTGCTCTGTCTGAGAAGAAGAACAATATATACCAGGATGTCATTGATGACGGCATTCAAATTGCCGCTGACGTGAAGCAGATTCTCCCTCTTGGTTCATCTAAGGGAAAGAACCCAAAGCTTACGGAACATCAAAGGATTCAAGTAATATCCAATATTAATACGACATTGGTAAAATTGAATTACAAGTTAAGGAAGATGAACAGACTTATCCGTTATACCACCTTGTTGGATTCGTGGTATGAGCTTCGTGGCACTCCAAGGGGAACACGATCGATGCAAGCTATCGTAACAGATTGCAAGAGAGTATGGGTAAACAAAGCAAGAATGGCAAATAAAATGAATACTAAATAATGGAAGAGTCAAAAGAACTACAGGGTACATATACCCTTTTTCGAGCAACAATCTATTTTTCATTGTTACTCGAATTTTTTATGTATGCACTTGACCCAACCGCCTTGGACTTTTTGGGCGGTGTCATCACCAACGTACACAGCCGACTTGGAAGGCTGTCGATGTATCAGTTCTTGCCATACAGCAAGATTGTTACGGTTATGTTGGTCATCATCACTTGTATAGGTACTAAAAACAAGAAGCAGATAGAGTTCGATGCGAGAAAGATGGTATTCTGGCCTATCTCCATCGGACTCGTCTTGGTAACAGTATCTGTATTTCTGTATAGTTGTGATTGGAAAACCAGAGTTTGGTTGTTGCGTACCAACATCTGGCTTTACATGGTGGCATCATTGATAGGAACGGTTTTGATACACATCGCTCTCGATAACGTGTCGAAGTACTTCAAGGACGGTATGCTTAAAGACCGATTCAACTTTGAGAACGAGAGTTTTGAGCAGACAGAAGATTATGTTGACAACAAATATTCTGTTAATATACCGATGCGTTACTACTATAAGGGTAAGTTCCGCAAAGGATGGATAAACATTATCAACCCCTTCCGTGGAACATGGGTTGTCGGCACTCCTGGTAGTGGTAAGACGTTCTCGGTCATTGAACCATATATCAGACAGCATAGTGCCAAGGGCTTTGCTATGGTTGTATATGATTATAAGTTCCCGACATTGGCAACTAAACTATACTATCATTACAAGAAGAACCAGCAGCTTGGCAAAACCCCAAAGGGATGTAGGTTCAACATTATCAACTTCGTGAATGTTGAGTATTCAAGAAGAGTGAATCCTATTCAGCAAAAGTATATCAGTAACCTCGCCGCTGCACAGGAAACGGCAGAGACGTTGATTGAGTCATTACAGAAAGGACAAAAAGGAAGTGGCGGTGGTAGCGACCAGTTCTTCCAGACTTCTGCAACTAACTTTCTTGCTGCTTGTATTTATTTCTTTGTGAACTATGGCAAAAAGCCATACGATGAACATGGAAATGAACTTGAAGCGGAGACAGTGACAGACCCTAACACTCAACACAAGCGTCTTACAGGACGAGTATATGCCAAAGGACATTATGGAGACAAAGAACATATCGTTGAACCTGCCTATTGGAAGGGCAAGTATTCTGACATGCCTCATGTACTGTCGTTTCTGAATAGGGATTACTCTGAAATATTTGAAGTTCTTGAAACTGACCCAGAGGTTTACCCTCTGATGGCACCGTTTATGACAGCGAAGAAGAATAATGCTATGGAGCAGTTGGAAGGTATGATTGGTACGCTTCGTGTACAAACATCTCGTCTTGCAACCAAAGAGGCTTATTGGGTATTCTCAGGCGATGACTTTGACCTAAAAGTCAGCGATCCTAAGAATCCAAGTTATCTTCTTATTGCCAACGACCCAGAAATGGAGAGTATTATCGGTGCATTGAATGCCCTTATCTTGAACCGTCTTGTTACACGTGTGAACAGCGGACAGGGTAAGAATGTTCCTGTAAGTATCATTGTTGACGAGTTGCCTACCTTGTATTTCCATAAGATAGACCGTCTGATTGGTACAGCCCGAAGCAATAAGGTTGCCGTTACATTAGGTTTCCAAGAGCTGCCTCAGTTGGAAGCCGACTACGGAAAGGTTGGTAAGGATAAGATTATCACTACTGTAGGCAATGTTATCAGCGGTTCTGCCCGAAGCAAGGACACTCTCGACTGGCTGTCAGGAGATATTTTTGGCAAGGTGGTACAGTTGAAGAAAGGTATCACCATTGACCGTGACAGGACATCCATCAACCTCAATGAAAACTTGGATAGTCTTGTTCCTGCCTCCAAGATTTCGGATATGGCATCTGGTTGGATATGTGGTCAGACGGCAAGAGACTTCACCGTAACTAAGACAGGGCGCAGAGGCTCTATGGACATTCAGAAAGCAGAGGAGTTCAAGACCTCCAAGTTTTTCTGCAAGACCAATTTCAATATGGATGAAATAAAGGCAGAAGAAGAGGACTATAAGAATTATCCTTTGCCAAAATTCTACGATTTTGGTTCTGTAGATGCCAAGGAGCGTATATTATACAATAACTTCAATAAAATAGACCAAGAAGTGAAGGATATGATTAAAGTCGTTCAGAAAGAGTTCCACAAAAAGGCAGAAAATGTTCAACAACAGAAAGCATCATAGGACAAATAAATATAAAGGGGCATTTCATTATGAAATGCTCCTTTTCGTAATTATATATAAAAAATAAGCGGAAATACTTATTTTCTTAATAAAAATATTAACTTTGCACTACAATTCTAAAAAGTTATATATATGAAAAAGATTGTTTTATCAGCGTTGTTGCTTGTAGGTGCAAGCACATTCGTAATGGCTCAGACACCTGCGGAACAAGCAGAGCAAGCAAGGGAGAGAGTCAAGGCATTAATTAAGAGCGGAGAAACTGACCTCAGTAAAATTCTTCCTCAACATGAGTCTGACGATGATGAGGATTTGGATGATGACGAGGATTCTGCTATTGACCCATTGGCAGGAAAATCGGAAGACTATATTCGAGGCTACAATGATTCACGACGTGCTGCCTATGCCGAGCAAAAAGAAGCCTTTACCAAGGCAGGTATTGATTTCAGCAAGACCTCTATAGGCAAGCTCAAACAAGATTCTGTTGGCATCTATGCCAATATCGGAGGTAATCTTGTTGCTATGAAGCATATTGATGCAAATGAGAATAGAGTAACTGATACCACATTTGGTTCCAAATGGATTTTAACATATAATGGTAAGACCTCCAATTATCAATTTACAGGAGCTGCACACTTCCGCATGTATTTCACGCATGACAGGAATAGTATATCTGAGTACTATAAGATGTTTTCAAGCAATCTTACAACAGAAGATTTCATTGTGTGCAAGTTCAAAGAAAAGGGACAAAAGCGAGAATATATCGGTGCTAAAAATAGCTCTGCTGTCTTTAGTGATGGTCACACGAAATCAAAGGCAGATGCAGCAAAAGACGTAAATGTGAAGATACAAAAGGTTTCCGATAACGTTTACGACATGACCGTGGAAGGAACTCCAGGAGAATATTGTTTAACATGGAATGATAAAGACGCTGCATCGTGGACAGTCTTTGATTTTACCATAAAATAGCAGTTACGGCAGATGGGTATTCCACAACCTCAATATTCGTAATTGCAAAAAGGGATGCGCCATTATGGTACATCCCTTTAATTATTTCCTCAATATTCATATATATCATTTTTGTCATTTATCTCCTGCTTGTAGTTCTGTACGGACTGATGATATAATGCTCTGGCAAGAGTCCAATTCTTTTTTGGATATTTGAACTTACCCAAACCTCTTTGAAAGTCAATAAAATAGCTACTTTCATCCTCTTCTACGATTATTATTTCATTGTTGTAAATACGTTCCATTAGATATATTTTAATTATAGAACTTTCTTCAACTTAGAGATAGCTGCTCTTTTGGTATCGGCATATACAGCAGGATTAACGTTACCATCTTCGTCTATCCATTCCGCTGCCGACCATTTTTTATCATAGAGATATTCACCCCAATGCTTGTTAGCTTCTCTCATATTATCATATTCAGCAACGATGGTGTTACTCAATTTATCTATAACAGCAACGTTGACCTCTATCTTTTGCTGTTTGCCATCAACAATTATTGTTTCGGTCATTTAATGACTCGCTTAACCGTGATGCGATAGGGCTGAATTGATTTATATTTTATGCGATGTATCATAAACAATACATTCCGTTTTCCCACCATGTACAATGAACAATGCAGGATGTCCTTTATATGTGCCTTTGTCTTCTCTGAATTTATTTACAAGGTCATCATACACATTATTGTCACACCAATTCTGCATCTTCGTTTGCATATCTATTTTGTCTTGTGCCTTTATTGTAGTTGCCATATTATTTGATTTATTTACCATTATATTCCATTCCCTTGTGGATATGATAAAGAACGTCATCATTCCACATTTTATATCCGTGAGAGTGCTCTATCTTGCCATTGCTATAGTTACGGCTATAAATAAGCATTCTTCCCCATATATCACGGACATACACTGTGCTGCAATCCTTTCCTGTTATAGAGACGCTGAAAACGCCATCATTAGAAAAAGATTTATACATATACTTATTGATAAGTCTTTTAGGAAGAACTTTGTAGTTCTCCATCTTATTAACTAATCGTCTTTTCATTTCCTTTGTATTTATTCATTAGTGTCCCGATTTAATGGAACACTAATGACTTTATAGTTAAATGGTTTCTGGCTTCTCATACAAGCAATTAGAGTGCTGTACAATATCCAAATCTTTAGTTATACGCTGAGACAACTGTCTCAAAGCTGGTACATCAACAAGCACAAGCATCTTGTTTATCTTAGCTTTTACAAGGGTAAGAGTGTTGGTAACAATGTGCTTTTTCTTTATAGCCACTTGCCACTGATGATGAACTTCCTCATATCTCTTGTTCTTTTCCTGAAGCTTGTTTTCAAAACTCTTGTTCTTCTGCTTCAAGCACAAAACCTTATGCTTTAGAGAATTTCTCTCCTTTGTGCCGCCAAGCTCTTCCAAAGCCTCTGAAAGTTCCTCTACTTCTTTTCTCAACTCTACGTTCTCAGCAACTATCTTATCATAATTTCTGAGAATGAACATCATCTGATGCTCAAATGGAATGTCATTAACTCTTTCCATAATCAAATTTGCTTTAAAGGGTTCAACATTAAAATTATTCTGGATTTCCCGAAGAGCCTTTGCCTTTTTTAAGGACTTTCCGTTTCGTTCAATCCGAGATTTTTTTTAGAATCATTCCGGCATAACCGTCATCACCTAAGCCTTTTTACGTGCTTCAAAAGATGGAAGCCCCCAAGAGGCAGTAAGCCAAACAATCGGTAGAGAAATTTTGTAGAATACCCAATCTCTGATTGCGGAAGTCTGCTGCAAAATTTCTTCGCCGATAGGGAGAGAAGCGACTGGTGCTTGGTGTCTGCCAGGGCTTCCATAATTTTGCACGTCAAAAAGCCATGGTGATGGCTATGCGGCTAATACCTATGCTAAAAAATTGAGGTTGAACCGAAGAAACGGAAACAGAGTTATAGATATAATTTATATTATTCTAATGCAGTTTTAATACTCTCCTCTTTCTCCAGATGAAGAGGTTATGAGTACTACGCTTTAAATAGTATTCGTACTTCTGACTAAGTAAAGTATATATATCCAATATGCGTAAATAATCATTGTTATATACAACATACCTTGTAACACCATCCTTCGAAATACCCAAAATGTAATTGTTGCCCTCAATTAAGAAATTACAATCTGTTATTTTATATTCCTTCTTGTAAAAAAAGAAATATTTGAAATCCTTCATATCAAGAGACGTGAAGTTAAGCCTAACATTCTTTCCTTGCTTGATGCGTAGCTTCTTGATCAATTTAATGATGACTTTGGCACATTCTTGGCTTATAAAAGCTGTTCTCTTTGCTTCTGGCAAGTCAAGTACTTTGTAGAAAATTTCATTTGAGACTCTCAAATCCTTACTTCTTAATTTTCTGTTTTTCATCCTTTTCATAAAATCTTAGGTGTCCAGTCCTGCGTTTCAATAACAAGTACTGGACACTATTCATAAATGATTATTTAGACAATGTTGTAAACCCAATGATGGTGTCATTGCTGTTGCTTCTTATCCTTTTCCATCTTTGTAGTTTATTTGCTTTTTCAATGCCTCAAGATAAGTTTTTGCATCGTTATCAATATTCAAGTTCTTATATACATGAGAATAGATAGCGTCAAGAACATACTTTATAGGATTTTCACATTCTAAATATTCATTAGTCTTAATCCATTTCTCTATTCTACCTTTGGTGATATGGTTGACAATATCCATATATTCATTATTATCATCGGTATGTATATCATCATATCCGTGCAACTTGAATGGTTTGAAATTGCCAATTTCCAACTCTTCATAATCTAAAACTTTACCTCTTAGAGTAGAATCGCTGTCTAAGGCTAAAATCAAGAACTCACCTGTATAAACTTCTTCAAGTTTAACATCACCTTCTGACATATCTCGTACCCCAAGATAACGATTGTTCGGAATGGCTGCTATGCCAATAGGCTGTTCCCAAATCATGCCTCACCTCCTTTCCCTGCATTGAAAATCATGTTATAACGGACTATGGTGTCCTCGATACCTTGGGCTATGCCTGTTGCATAGGCATAGTTGAAGACCGCTTGAATGTTAGATTCAAGCTCTGTAGGTATTGGGCATCCACCATTTTCAACTATAAAATTTTTATAGTCTTCCCACTGCTGCTTGCAGGAACTAACAGCAAGCTCATTTGCATGTTTAATCACTTTCTCCAAGTGCTGTTTAATCTGTTCTTCTGTCATAATAATTTACTTTGTATATTTTATTCTTTTCTTTATTTCAATGTGTCTGTATATACATATTATCGTATTACTATGAATACGGTAATACAGATATATAGACTGAAGAATATATAGCAATATCTATTAACGCCTATACATATTTCCTGTAACACATATAGTCATATTATCATATATTCATGAATATGTATTCAAGCATAGCAAAGAATACATATATACGTTAATACATATTACTATATTCATTATCTTTTTCTTCTCACCTTGTTCTGTGGTCTCATCATGTGCATAGCCATACGCATACAACGGCGTTTGAAGGCGAGTTCGTCCTCATCGTCCTTCTTTCCCCAACCAGTACCAGGGCTACCTCCACCTCCCTGCGACTCTGCAATGGCTGTTGCTTTGTCAATATAGCCAAGGAACAAGTTTGTTGCTACTGCTGGTATATAAGCAGCATTCTCAGCCATCTTTTCAAAGACAGAATCATCCAATAGAATGGCATCCGATTTGTCAAGAATATTTCTTTCACTTGGTGACAAACTATCTTTAAATTGCTTGTACTTTTCCATTCTGTCCATAGCATCAATGGCTGCTGAATTATAGGCAAGAGCTTGCATTTCATGCAGCACTTTCTTGTTATATTCAGGCTGTGCCGTTTCAAGTTTTTTCTGTACTTCTTGGTAACGAGTTTCCGTTTCATCAGTCTGAGCCTTCAACTTGTCAAGCTGCGACTGTGCAGTTTGAAGTTTCTGTTCCTTGTCAAGAATTTGTTCCTTGACACTATCAAGGTTCTTGTTGATGGCATCCATCTTCTTTGCAGCTTCCTCCGCAGAAATTTTGCCTGAATCACGGTCAGCCTTCAACTCCTCAATCTCCTTTTCAAGGTCTTCCTTATAGGTTTCCAAATGGTCAATCATGGAACCTAAACTTTTGACTCTTGCCGAAGCATGTTTGATTTCTTTCTCCAACGACTCGATCGTTTTCTTGTTCTCCTCGATGGTCTTCTTCTGCTCGTCGATGGTATCATCCAGTTTCAAGCTCATGTTGAAAAGGTCTTGGTTTCCTTCAATCAATTTCTTTCTGAGTTCTTGGTGATATTGCTCTGTAGTACGATGCTTGGCACCAGTCTCGGCAATTCTATCTCCACGCTCCAATTTATATTTTGCATTGATTTCCGACAACTCATTATGTAGCTCATTGTATATTCTCACTCCATCTTGTTTGTGCATACCAAAATACTGGTTCCACGAAAATTTGTTCTGCTCTGTGATAGGAAGAACAGTACAATGAATATGTGGATTTGTTTCGTCCAAATGTACCACAAAAGCAGCAATGTTTTTCTCCCCAAATTTGTCACTCATAAAACGGTACATATCTTTAGCCCAGTTTTCTATTTCTGGCATTCTTTTGATAGCGGAGTTATCTGCTCCATGCTCCAAGTTTACTTCTTGACTTCCGAATGCCAAACGGTGCATTTGGCTTCTTGAACCACCAAGGATGATGTTGGCAACAGTTCGTCTTGTTGGCTTCATTCCTTGCTCTATCAACTTCTTATTTGGGTCAATTACACCTCTTGCATCCAAGATGTCTTTTATCCTTTTAGGGATAGATGTTTTCTTGTCAACATCAGAAATAATGCAACCAGGCTTAATTTCAAAATTCAAATGTTCTCTTGTAGAATCATAGTTGCCACTCCACTTTTTTAGACGTTCACCTTGCTCCGCATTTCTCAAATGCTCGTTACTTTGTGATGTAGTCATCCCCTTTCCGGGGTGAATATCTATTACTTGTTTTGCCATAAATCTTTAATTTTTGAATTGGGGGGACGCTTCTTAGGGACACATTCCCTAAGCCTAATTTTAGCAACGGCTTGCCGCACGACAGTCCCCTTTTTTAAGGGTTGCTAAAGGTACTTTTTTTGAAAAGTACGGATTAGGCTCCCCCCTAATGAAAAAATACCCTCTATCGGCGCAAGCGCACGGTAGAAAATTTATCTACTTATCCAAAGACTTTTCACCAGAAGACAAGTCTTTTCTTCTTTCAGATGAAGAAGATTGTGAGGAGGCGGTCTGAGGCTGTAAAGAATCGTCTCTGAGACTTTGAACCTCGTTCCGTGGACAATCTACCCATTGAATTACGGAAGGCTTTACAGAGACGAATTTTTCGGCTCTGACTTTCTTGATGCTAACAACACCCATATTGTTCAAGTCATTTATGAACTTTGTGACTGTTGTACGATACCATCCCCATTCCTTTGTGAGCTTAGAGATATTGACCATTGCCTGATGACCATCAGGATCCTCTGGAGAATGATAGCATTGGTGGACGAGGAACTTGAATGCCTTAATCTTTGAGAAGCGTCCTTCCTTTGTTACGGAATACTCGGATGAGAGATATTCCAGAAGTTGAAGGGAAAGTCTAACACATAGGCTTTTCCCTTCATCGAATGTATGCTTAGATATTGATTGAGTTTTCATCTTTTCTGAATGAGATTTCATCATTTGAAAGTATGATGAAATGTTATGTTCAAATCTTTGTTATTTTAAACAGTTGAAAATAGTCTGTTATGCAGACTTTCTTTGTTGCTCGATGGAAGAATCAACGACACCCCTTCGTTGAACTTTTCTTGTTATTCTCTTATGCCATTTACCATATTCGTCGAAGCTTGGATTGGGATAAATCAACCCTGCAAGAAGAATTAGATATGATATTTCCGCCACAAGCAGAAGCCGTCCAAAGCTTATTACGACAAGAAGTATAATAGCTGTCCCCATTGCCCATTTTATCCATCTGACATTATGAATATGCGTCAGAATCCTATCTGCCAATCTAAAAGAGAATAAAGCTATCGTAGCTACCAAGCATAGGTTGAAAGCCCAGAATGGCGTGATATGAGAATGGAGCACCGTTGCCGATGCTTTCCGTTTCATTGCAATACAAGGAGAAGTGTTTTGACTCTTATCCACAACATTAGTAGATGTGGTTTCATCGAGACGTTGCTGTCCATATTTGGACGCTTGAAAATCCACCACTTGCACAATAAGCATAAACACAATAAGAATATATGTAAAAAACTTTCTTGCATTACGGCAGAACTTCATCTTTCTATAAATACGCATCAGCCAAGCATACACCATTCTTCTCTTTCTTCTTATTGATGGCATATTGCTCTCCAAAATGGAAATGGAGTTTTCCCATTTTGGAGAATCCTTGCTTTTTGGTTTTATCCAGTAATGAAACACAAAAGGAATCATTGTCAAGACAAATGCCAATATAAGTTTCAATGTCAGTATAAACATATACTACAATTTTATTTGTCAAATAAAAATACCTACCAAATCCTTTAAAGATTGCTTCTCGATAATGTCTGCCTCCACATTAGTTATACCCTGGTAGTCCTTGCGTAGGTGATAGTACATTATCTCCAGACTATCAAAGAAAGCAACAGTCATTGAATCGACAACACCATGTTGGTTTGACGATAGATATATGACATACATGTTGTTTTCTACAGGAGTTGAGTATGCTTCAACCTTGACTACTTTACCATCATCTTCTTTCGAAGCATACATGATATGAGCATCAAGTTTTTTCTCCAAAGAGTCGGTCAAGTCTTCTGCCATAACCTGTTGTTTGGTCTTCCAAACAACTTCGGCATAATCGTAATGAATATAGATTTCATACTTCTGACTGCCGAATGTTTCAGCCATTTTCAGCATAAGAATATTGAAAAGGTTGTAAATGGAATCCTTATAGATTTCATTTTTTACACAAGCTACATCTGTTATTACTTCCATAATTTGAATTTATAATGTTGTTGATAAATACGATTTCAAGAAATAATTGGCAAGTACATTTGTCAATTTTATTTGTTCGTTCTCGTTCTTCTGCTGAACGTCCAATCTACCAAGCAAAGTTGGAAGTTCGTCCGTAAGCTTAATCAGTGTCTCACGCTGTTCATCCGTCAAGACAGCTGTAGAATAGTCATCTATAGCCATGAAAGGTTGAATGAGCATCCACTTGTAGTTTGCTCGTTGGTCTCTATCCAGACGTTGGTTGTTTACGATGTCATTTCTGCAAGCCACTGCATTTTGAATAATGCGTCGATTGAAACGCATTGTTAGATACAACATTGTACGGTCATTGACATCATCTGCCTTGTTACCAACAGAGGAATATAGGTTGTCAAATATTGCAGTAGTTGAAGTGGTCAAGTTCTGCAAATCAGAATTGGACACTTTACTTAGATATTTCATCAATGAGCGGAAACATTTATCCTCCTCTGTAATGAAGGACAAAAGTTGACGTTCCTGCTTGAACGATTTCACAGACTTCAGAAGAATGCTATAAGCGGAGATAGTCATAGGAGCAGAAGAATACAAACCTTGGTTGTCAAGGTTGCTATAGAACTTGACTGCATCCTTATAGGTGTCAGAGTTCTTAACCTTCTCACGTTCCATAGCAGTATTGAGCTTTAGGTACATAACGTCCTTCAAAGAGCGAGGCTTTGAAAAAGCCAAGCGTGTAATCTCGTGTCGGATGGAGTCTGATACCAAGAAATACGCCAAGGCAACAGGACTTCTAAGCGTAATTGTAGAATCCTTGCTGAAAACGCTGTAAGCAGAATCTTGCGTTTCAAGCCATTGTGCTGTTAACTTGGTCAATTCCTCGTTATCGACCTCTTTCTTTTCTTTCAGTCCAGCAAGCACCTCATGGCATCCATTCACTGCTTCCGTTGAATTGGAAAATGATGGATGCTTGTCACATGATACTAAACATGACGTGACCATCAAGCCAATCACAAATGTTTGTTTTACTTTCATAAATCAATCATATTAATTAATGTTATACTTAATTGTATTATCAAATCGGACTGCAAAAGTAACAATAAATAATCAGAAAACCGAATTAAAATTAATAAAACACTTATATTAACATTAATAATTCTATTTACGTTCAAATGATGAAAAGTTCTATAGATGTAAGCAACATTTCCACATATCAACACGTCCAAGAGGTTCTTCACTCTAAGCGGAGAACCTCTTGGCTATATATATTAAAACAAATTGATTATGTCCTTGCCTTTAGCTTTGGCATTTTTGAAGGTATAGAATGTACCTCCTTTATATCCTCCATCGTAATAAGCAATCAGTCCACAAGAATGGTCTATCATAAAATCATTCCTCTTCAAATAGCAACCCTTGAAAAACCCATCACTCAATACAATAGAATCATCTGCTGCGGCTAATATTCTCTTGTACCTTCCTTGGTCTTTATAGTTCCATCGGTTACACTGACCATCAAAAGGAATGATGGCTATTAATTTGAGACTTGGCAACTCAGCCTTTAATGATAGAATCTCCTCTGCTGCAAGCATATCAAAGCCAAGAGCCATACCGCTTAGATAATATCTTACTCCTTGGGCATATAAAGCCTTTACCTTAGCCCTTAACTCCTGCTTAACCTTTTGCACCTTGCTTGGGTCTATTGAGCGGTGACCTGTAAAAGCTACTGTCTCATTGATATTATATTTATTAATCATTTCCATATTAATTATTGTATTTATAAAAAGTTCTACTTAAAAACATACCTCCCACTACATTTGCGCCATTCTCTTCCAACATATTTGCAAAGTTAGCATAGCTTTTTCCGGTGGTGACAACATCGTCAAAAACGCAAACATCTTTGCCCTTGAAATAGCGGACATCGAAATCTATCAATTGTGGCTTGACATCGCATTTCTTTTTTCCGTGGCGGTGCTCATGTACTGCCATACGGCTTTGCATGATAATGATATGAGAAAAGCCATTCTCAACTCCCGACAACTCGCTCACTCGCTTACAGAAAGCCCCGAAACGTGTGCCATATTGGTCTCTATCACTTGTAGGAACACAAACAAAAGCCATGTTTTTCAGCTTATCCCCATATTCCTTTTTAAGATGCTCTGCGGTCATTTCTGCAACCTTCTCGAAAGCATTGTCTCTTGCGTCCTTGAATGCCCATACCAAGTTACGAGCTGCAACCGCATCCTCACCAACATTCTTGATACGAGCTGGATAATACTTCAAAAAGTAATCCATACTCTTTTCAAGCTGCTTTTTTATCTTGTCATCTATTATCTGTGCCATAATCAAATTTGCTTTAAAGGGTTCAACATTAAAATTATTCTGGATTTCCCGAAGAGCCTTTGCCTTTTTTAAGGACTTTCCGTTTCGTTCAATCCGAGATTTTTTTTAGAATCATTCCGGCATAACCGTCATCACCTAAGCCTTTTTACGTGCTTCAAAAGATGGAAGCCCCCAAGAGGCAGTAAGCCAAACAATCGGTAGAGAAATTTTGTAGAATACCCAATCTCTGATTGCGGAAGTCTGCTGCAAAATTTCTTCGCCGATAGGGAGAGAAGCGACTGGTGCTTGGTGTCTGCCAGGGCTGCCATAACTTTGCACGTTAAAAAGCCAAGGTGATGGCTATGCGGCTAATACCTATGATAAAAAAATGAGGTTGAACCAAAGAAACGGAAATAAGAATATAGATATAGAGAAATAAAGACATCCTTATAGCCATAAACAAGTATAGTCTGCAATATAGACATATAGCAATATGACAATACACCTATACAGCAATATAGATATACGTTAATACAGATAGCTATATAGATATAAAGAAGTTCTTCCCAAGCCAAATGACCAAAAGAAAAGGCTATCTGCTGATAGTCTTCTCTCTTGAAAATTTGG
>ERZ808270.92-NODE-92-length-56756-cov-9.733620_pt1 | contig 56756 bp, 48 predicted proteins | sample MGYA00521082_ERZ808270 | MGnify/ENA primary metagenome ERZ808270 (study PRJEB31516, sample SAMN03275594) | gut metagenome | biome: mammalia-associated habitat; material: feces | host: Papio cynocephalus | place: Kenya | collected 2012-07-27 ... | reverse complement strand
AGGGTTTTCATCGAAGGGCGGTACCCACCTCCCCATGGCCATATCAGGTTTGCCATGCGTTCGCCTTTCTCCTTCTTTGCCTTGTTGTAAGGATGAGCTTCAAGCAATTCCTTGCTCTTGATAATTAGGCTATTGAGCAAATCGGCAGTTTCCTGTGCCGTCATGCGTGTCTCTCCTGTCGGCTTGCCGTCAAAACCTATTATAGGTTCATGTTTGTCTTCCCATCCAGTTTCTGGTTTTATGAGCAATGGTAGCCATTCTTCCCCAGGATGATCATGAGGCGGAGCGCATACAATGTGCTTGCTGGCTCGTTTCACTATAAGCAAGTGTCGGTATTGGATGCCAGGTATGAACTTTATGTTCTCGTTGCCGAGCTTCTCGTTGAGGTAATGCGTCAGCACAGCGCCATTTTCTGTTGAAAGGTTACCACCGTTGTGTGTGATGATTTTTCCGTCGCCTACACATATAAAGTTCAGCCTAAGCGCGAAATCTCTCGGCTTCATGTCGTAGCCAATGCTTGCGGCCTCCAATGGCCCACGTCCTTCGTATACCTTGTTTTGGTCATAACCGAGTATGGTGCTGTTGGCAACCTCTGATCCTGGCAGGAATCCGTCAGGAATGGTCATCAACCTTCCCGTGCGACCTTTTCGAGCCAGCATGTCCATGTATGGAGTGTCTGCAAATTGCAACAATGTCTTGTCCCCGAGGCGGCTTACAGGGTGGTCAGCCATGCCGTCACCTAAAATGATAATGTGTTTCATCGCTATCCTGACTTTATACGTTTGCTATGCTGATGATGTTGGCGAACACGCCTGCCGCCGTAACGCTTGCTCCGGCTCCATATCCTTGAATGAGCATGGGATATTCCTTGTAGCGTTCTGTGGTGAGGAGTATGATGTTGTTGCTGCCCTCCAGGTTATAGAATGGGCTGTCTTGTGTCACGTCTCTCAAGGCCACGCTCACTTTCCCGTGATCCATCGTGGCTATGAAGCGCCAACGCTTTCCTTCGGCTTCCAGTTTCTTGCGTTTTTCCTCAAAGTCTGCGTTCAGCTCTGGTAAATGCTTCCAGAAATCTTCCAGCGAGCCTGTGAAAAAATAGTCTGGCACGAAAAGGTGCTTGTCCACGTCTTCTTGTTCAACACGATAGCCGGCCTCGCGAGCCAAGATCACGATTTTGCGTATCACGTCTGTGCCGCTAAGGTCTATGCGTGGATCAGGCTCAGAATAGCCTTCTTCCTTGGCGCACTTTACGGTTTCGGAGAAAGGACAGTTGGCCGAAATCTTGTTGAAGATATAGTTTAGTGTCCCACTCAGCACGGCCTCAATCTTGAGTATGCGGTCACCAGAGTTGCGCAAGTCGTTTATTGTGCCGATGATTGGAAGGCCTGCTCCAACGTTGGTCTCGAATAGAAATTTTATGCCTCTTCTCAAGGCTGTCTCTTTCAAGCGTGCGTAGTCATCGTAGCTTGAGCTTGCGGCGATCTTGTTGGCCGCTACAATGCTGACATTGTGGTCGAGCAAGCTCTGGTAGAGTGCTGCTATTTCCTTTGACGCGGTGCAATCGACGAATACCGCGTTGAATATGTTCATGGACAGGATGGTGTCGCGCAACTTTTCGGGGCTGCTGGGCTCGGAGGCCTTGAGTTGTTCCTTATAATGCGCAAGGTCTATGCCGTCTCGTGAGTATATGGCGTTGTGTGAGCTTGCCACGCCAACTACGTTCAACTTCAGCCGGGAGTGCTCTTTTAGGTTATCGTATTGCGAACGTATTTGCTCTATGAGTTTTCCGCCGACGGTTCCTATGCCGCAGATAAAGAGGTTGAGCACTTTGTATTCCGAGAGGAAAAACGAGTCGTGAAGAACGTTCATCGTCTTCCTCAGTTCTGCCCCGCGCACCACGAATGAGATGTTGGTTTCAGAGGCTCCTTGTGCGCAAGCTATTACCGAGATTCCACTTCGGCCAAGCGTGCCAAATAGCTTTCCGGCTATTCCTGCCGCATGTTTCATGTTTTCACCCACGATGGCCACCGTGGCGAGTTTGCTTTCCACGTGCATTGGGAACATAGCCCCATCTTCTATCTCGGCGGCGAATTCGTTGTTGAGCACCCTTGCGGCCTCGGCTGAATCCTCGTCGCGAACGCCTATTGACGTGGAGTTCTCCGAAGAGGCTTGCGACACCATGAACACCGAAATACCGTTGTTGGCAAGTGCCGTGAAGATACGTCTGTTGACACCGATCACGCCGACCATGGCAAGGCCGGAAACGGTGATGAGTGAGGTGTTCTTGATGCTGGAAATGCCTTTTATAGGCTTGTGGTCGTTGTCGATTTTGTCTTTTATGATGGTTCCTGACGCGTCTGGGTTAAATGTGTTTTTGACCCTTATCGGGATGTTCTTTATGCGCACAGGATATATAGTGGGTGGATATACCACTTTAGCTCCGAAGTTGCATAGCTCCATGGCCTCCACGTAGCTCAACTCGTCTATGGTATAGGCGGTTTTTATGACCCTTGGGTCGGCTGTCATGAAACCATCCACGTCTGTCCATATCTCAAGAATCTCGGCGTCGAGGTCAGCCGCGATTATTGCCGCGGTATAGTCGGAGCCTCCACGTCCGAGGTTTGTGGTCTCTCCGGAGTCCTTGTCTGATGAGATGAAGCCAGGCACAAGGCTGACGCGTGGCAAGTCGGCGAAAGCCTTTTTCACCAGGTGGTTGGTCAAGTCGGTGTCGAGAATAATCTTGCCGTTGGGGGATGTCGTGGTCTTTATGAAGTCGCGGGAGTCCATCCAGCGCGAGCCTTTTACCAGGGTCGATACTATGTTGGAGCTCAATCGTTCCCCATAGCTCACGATGGCGTCGAGGGTCTTCTTGCTTAGGTCATGTATGAGGTACACTCCGAAATAGATGGAGTGTAATTGTTCGAACAGTGAGTCTACTTTGTTGAAAAGCGTCTCCCTGTCGTTCGTATCGGTGATGATGGTGTCTATCATCTTGTGATGGCGGTCAACCATCTGCTCAAATTGTTCCTTCCACTCTTCCTTGCCTTCTTGTGCAAGACGTGATGTTGAGATGAGCATGTCGGTGATGCCGCCTAATGCGCTTACGACAACGACAATGGGTTGTCTGCGCGCTTCTTTCTCTACGATACGTTTCAGACTCAGGATGCTTTTTACGGAACCTACCGATGTCCCGCCGAATTTTAGTACTTTCATTGTTTAAATGAGTTTTGTTGGTTATTGCGCAGCCATTCCCGATACGTAAGGGCTAATAGCTGTACTTGCTTGCAAAGTTAATAATGTTTTGTCTTTTTGACAAAGAAATCAATAAAATTGTTCAAGATGTAGCGTAAATCGATTTCATTTGTTTAATTTTGCAATCAAAAGGCAATGGTATAATAATATATTGCTTTTACAACCATAATAGGAAATTGCATAAATGATAGAAGAATATCAGCTTAGGGTATCGCCACAGGTGGCATCGTCGGAGCAGGGCATCAAGGCATGGTTGTCGCAGGAGAAGGGATTTGACGTGCGTACTGTTAACCATGTTCGCGTGCTGAAGCGTAGTATTGACGCTCGCCAGCGCAATATTTTCGTTAACTTGAAAGTTAGGGTTTACATCAACGAAACTCCACAAGATGATGAGTATCTGCATACAGAGTATCCTTATGTAGGCGACCGACCCGAAGTAATCGTCGTGGGAGAGGGGCCTGGCGGACTTTTCGCTTCACTCAGATTGATAGAGCTTGGTTTGCGTCCTGTTATCATAGAAAGGGGAAAGGACGTGAGAGAGCGTAAGAAAGACATGGCTCTTATCACGAAAACACAGGAGGTTGACTCGGAGAGCAACTATTGTTTTGGGGAAGGCGGAGCTGGAGCTTACAGTGACGGCAAGCTCTATACGCGGAGCCATAAGCGTGGCAACACGGAAAAGATATTGAACGTGTTTTGCCAGCATGGAGCGTCAACGGCAATTCTTGCCGATGCCCATCCACATATCGGCACCGACAAGCTGCCGCGCGTGATAGAGAACATGCGCTTGCAGATAATAAAGAGTGGGGGAGAAGTTCACTTCCAGACAAAGATGACGTCTCTTGTCATCGACAGGCAGTCCGACAACGAGGAACGGGTCGTTGGCGTAAAAGCTGTAGATTTAGTATCGGGTGAGGAACGAGAGTTTCGTGGCCCGGTCATTTTGGCCACAGGCCATAGCGCAAGAGATGTTTATAGATACCTCGCAAGCATCAATGTAGACATGGAAGCCAAGGGTATTGCCGTTGGCGTGCGCTTGGAGCATCCTTCGCAAGTCATCGACCGTATTCAATACCACAACAAGGAAGGTCGTGGAAAATACTTGCCTGCGGCAGAGTATTCTTTTGTTACGCAGGTTGACGGTAGAGGCGTGTATTCTTTCTGTATGTGCCCTGGAGGTTTTGTTATCCCGGCTGCCACTGGGCCAGAGCAGATCGTGGTCAATGGCATGTCGCCAAGCAATCGTGGCACACAGTGGTCAAACAGTGGTATGGTGGTGGAGATTAGGCCAGAGGATGTGGAAGATGACTCTTCTTTGAAAAACAACGATTTGCCGTCTGGGGTGCTTGGCGTGATGGATTTTCAGGAAAGGTTGGAGAAAATGTGCTGGCAACAGGGCAATATGCGGCAAACGGCTCCGGCTCAGCGCATGGCAGACTTTGTCAACAACCATCTGAGTTACGACTTGCCTAAGAGCAGTTATGCGCCAGGCTTGATAAGCAGTCCGCTTCATTTCTGGCTCCCATCGTTTATATCCAAGCGTCTTCAAGAAAGTTTCAAGGCCTTTGGCAAGCGTGCCCATGGCTTTTTGACCAACGAGGCCGTGCTGATTGCCGTGGAGACTCGTACGTCATCGCCCGTGCGTATCCTTCGCGACAGGGAGACGTTGCAGCATGTTCGCATTGCCGGCCTTTTTCCTTGCGGTGAGGGCGCTGGCTACGCCGGTGGCATTGTCTCGGCGGGTGTCGATGGCGAGAGGTGCGCTGAGGCTTGTGCCGAATATATGAAAAACGCGTGGCGCTAATGCGTCCTGCATGGTATACGAGAATTCGAAAAGAAACAACAAAGGGCGTGTCAACGTTTTGACACGCCCTTTGTTTATGGATAGTGATTTGATTTACATGCCTACGCCTTGTGCCATGATGGCCTTGGCGACCTTGAGGAATCCGGCTACGTTGGCTCCCTTTACGTAGTTGATGTATCCATCTGCTTGAGTACCATACTTCACGCAGTTCTCGTGTATGTCGTTCATGATGCGGTGGAGATAGTTGTCAACCTCCTCGCGAGTCCAGTGCAGCCTCTCTGAGTTTTGGCTCATCTCCAGGCCCGACACTGCCACGCCGCCGGCGTTGCTTGCCTTTCCTGGGCAGTAGAGTATCTTGTTGTCTTGGAAAATCTTCACGGCCTCAGGTGTAGATGGCATGTTTGCTCCCTCGCTCACGGCTATCACTCCGTTGTCGATGAGCTTCTGTGCGTCCTCGCCGTTGATTTCGTTCTGCGTAGCGCATGGAGTGGCGATGTCAGCCTTGATGCCCCAAGGACGTTGGCCGGGAAAGTATTGTGCGTTGGGATATTCTTCTGCATACTCCTTGATGCGGCCTCTCTCAATGTTTTTCAGCTCCATGATATAGGCGAGCTTGTCGGCGTCTATGCCGTCCGGGTCGTAGACGAATCCGTCGGAGTCGGAACAGGTCAATGGTTTGGCGCCAAGCTGGATGAGCTTCTCGATGGTGTATTGAGCCACGTTTCCGGCACCCGACACAAGCACTGTCTTACCTGCGAGGTCTATGTCACGGGTCTTGAGCATATTCTCAAGGAAGTAGACGTTGCCATAACCTGTTGCCTCTGGGCGGATGAGTGAGCCACCAAACTCTTGTCCCTTGCCAGTGAGAATGCCGACAAACTGGTGGGTGAGAGCCTTGTATTGGCCAAACATGTAGCCAACCTCACGACCACCTACGCCAATGTCGCCAGCGGGTACGTCAACGTTTGGGCCAATGTAGTTCCACAGCTCGCGCATGAATGCCTGACAGAAGCGCATGACCTCGCCATTCGACTTGCCGCGTGGTGAGAAGTCGGAACCACCCTTGGCGCCACCCATCGGCAGGGTAGTGAGTGAGTTCTTGAACACCTGCTCGAAAGCGAGAAACTTCAATATGCTCACGTTTACAGATGAGTGGAAGCGCAGACCACCTTTGTAGGGGCCAATTGCGTTGTTGTGCTGTACACGATATCCCATATTGGTTCTCACGTTGCCCTTGTCGTCAATCCAGTTGACGCGGAATTGGATTATGCGATCAGGAATGCATAGGCGTTCTATGAGATTGGCCTTTTCAAATTCAGGATGCTTGTTGTATTCTTCTTCGATGGTGCCGAGCACCTGGCTCACAGCCTGTATGTATTCAGGCTGGTTGGGGAACTGTTGTTGCAGTTTGGCTACTACTTCGGTTGCTTTCATGTGGATTTTTGGTATAAATGGTTTAACAAATTATATATACACAACGACAAAGTTATAGCTTTTTCCCCGATTAACCTAACAAAAAGACAGAAAAATGCATTATTTGTGAAAAAATGCGCATAGTGGCTTGGCTATGGTCAAGCAAACATGACTCCTTGCAAAACCCATTGTTTTTGGGTTGGCATCTGCACATTCCCCAAATAGGGTTTGTCGGTTGCGCCCATATATAAGGGTTATAGGAATATACAAAATTATAGATAAACTCTGCGTAATAATATTTTTTAGTTCAAAAACATTTGTCTTTACGATAATTATTTGTTATTTTTGCGCCATAAAATATTTTGAAGGAATGACAAAGAATCACAACCATTTGGTGATAATGGCGGGTGGAGTAGGAAGTCGCTTTTGGCCTATGAGCACCGAAGATACCCCAAAACAGTTTATCGATGTATTAGGGACTGGACGTACGTTAATACAAATGACATATGACCGCTTTAAGGATATTTGTCCTGATGAGAACGTATGGATTGTGACAAACAAGAAATATTCTGATCTTGTGAAAGAGCAATTGCCAATGATAAAGAGTTGCAATATACTACTTGAACCATGCAGAAGAAATACAGCGCCATGCATTGCTTACGTTAGTTGGAGAATAAAAATAAAAGATTCTCATGCTAATGTAGTTGTGTCTCCAAGTGACCATGTGGTGATAGACACCACCGAGTTCAGACGTGTAATCAACGAAAGTCTTAATTTTACAAATGAATCAGACGCTATTGTCACTCTTGGGATGAAAGCGACACGTCCCGAGACTGGCTATGGATACATAGAAGCTGATTTATCTTCTAATACATTGAGAAACAAGGAAATATATCGTGTAGACGCTTTCCATGAGAAGCCCAATGCAGAAAAGGCCGCACAATATTTGGCGAAAAACAATTATTTTTGGAACGCAGGAATATTTATTTGGAATATTGAGACCATTGTAAATGCGCTTAGGGTTTATACACCAAGAATTAACAATATATTTGAGCGGATCCAAGACATTCTCGGCACTGAAAATGAACAGGAAGTGGTAGACCAATGTTATCAAAACTGTGAAAACATATCAATAGACTATGCCGTGATGGAGAAAGCGGAAGAAAAATTCGTGTTTCCAGCTAACTTCGGTTGGAGCGACCTTGGCACATGGGGATCATTGCTAATGCAAAGCAATCAGGATGTAAATGGCAACGTGTGTATTGGTCAAAACATAAGTCTTTACGATACCCATGGATGTATTATTCATACTTCACAAGAAAAGCAAGTGATCGTCGAGGGACTGTCAAATTATGTTGTGGCTGAACAAGACAACCGTTTATTGATTTGCAACCTGTCTGAAGAACAACGAATTAAATCATTCCTTGGAAAATAAATATTAGAGCCGTTATGATAAATAGGGTCAACGAAAACAAATGTTAAAATAATATGAGCTACTCAGGAAACCCATTAGTTTCTTTCATCATAACAACTTATAACCTCCCAGTGGTATTATTGCACGAATGCCTTAAAAGCATTATTTCACTTTCGTTGTCGAAACAAGAAAGGGAAATAATCGTAATAGATGACGGCTCTGATTTCTGTCCAATTAATGAATTAACGGAAATTGCCAACAATATCATTCTTGTCAGGCAACCAAACAAGGGACTGTCTGTAGCGAGAAATATTGGCTTGAAAATGGCCACGGGAGAGTTTGTGCAATTTATTGACGGTGACGATTGCCTCATTAATGCACCATACGAACACTGTCTTGACATTATACGATATCAAAAGCCTGTTGACATGGTGATGTTTTATTCAGCTTCATCGAAAAATCAGCCGACTGATTCAAGCTATACAGGTCCGATAACAGGTGAAGAATATATGTCTAACCATAATTTGCGTGCCTCAGCTTGTGGATATATTTTTCGCAGAAGCAGACTTGGTAATTTAAGATTCACACCAGACATTGTGCATGAGGATGAGGAATTTACACCTCAACTCGTATTGAATATGCACAATATATATTGTACACATGCCAGGGCTTATTTCTACAGGCAACGCAATGATTCAATAACTCACACGGACAACAAAGAAGAAAAGGACAAACGGTTAGCTGATATTTTCAAAGTAATATTGCATTTAAAAGGCGTTGCCGATGATGAAGGTGATGAGATGCGTGCAAAATCCATGGAACGTCGTGTGGCACAACTCTCCATGGATTTTCTTATCAATGTCATCAGGCTGACTAAAAGCCGTAAGCAATTAAACAGTGCAATAGAACTGCTTAAGGAGCATAAGCTCTACCCTCTGCCTGACAAAAAATACACTCCTGAATATATGATTTTTAGATACATGATTCAAAAAAAAACTGGCCAACTTATTCTTCTTGCCATTCTTCATTAATAGTCGCAGCTATACGTTGATCATTAGCCATGCTATGTACCCTAAGAAACAAGCTATCAGCGCACCACCCTCCCAACGTTCAATGCGAAGCTTAGTGAAAGACAATAGCCAAAACAATGCCATAGAAATGACCATTACTGCCATGTCAACGCAAGTAATACCTTGTACATTCATTGGAGAGATTAATCCTGTCAGGCCAAGAATCATCAATATATTGAAAACATTGGATCCTAATACGTTACCTATGGCAATGCCGCTATCACCCTTTCTCGCGGCAACTGCACTTGTGGCAAGTTCCGGGAGTGAAGTGCCTCCTGCAACAATTGTAAGTCCAATTACCGCGTCACTTATGCCCCAACCGTGAGCAAGAGATGAAGCGTTGTCTACAAATATATTTGAGCCAAGTACAAGACCAACAAGACCTATAAGAATAAAAAATATAGATTTGGCAGTTCCCATTACCTTTTTAGGTGAGACTTCCTGCAAGCCATTTTTAGAGCCACGCAATGTAATCCAGATAAAAGCGATAAAAGTGACAAAAAGTACCAATGCGTCCATACGTGAGACGGTGCCGTCCAGCATCATGACCATTAACATGATAGAAGCAACGATAGCTATCGGTATGTCTCTTCTCACTGTGGTGCGTTGAATGGATATCGGACTGACTATTGCCGCTACGCCAACAATGAGTAACACATTGAAGATATTACTGCCTATAATGTTTCCAACGGCAAGGTCTGGTGTACCTTTTATTGCAGACACAACAGAAACAAAAAACTCTGGCATTGATGTTCCTATGGCTACTATAGTCAAACCTATTACGATCTGCGATATACCAAGTTTTGTTGCCAATCCCACGGCACCGTTTGTCAGCCAATCGGCACCTTTCAATACGACAACAATTCCCGCAATCAAAAGCAATACCTGTGCCCACATTATTTTAGGGGCAAAGGAAAATAATAAAATATCCATTGAATAAAATTATTAATGATGGTAAAAGTTTACATGTCAAATGCAAGATTTTCAAGCCTTGTCTTGAGTTCTGCGACCTTACTTTTTCTTATTGCAAGTGCTATAGTGCAATCATTATCAAAACTTTGTTTGACAATACGCGGCTGCATGTCCTTCACTATCCGCATGACACCATTCATCATTGGATATGTAAACTGGTATGTGACCGTTTCTTCCACCAATCGTTCCTCAATTACAGCATGTTCTATTGCATCAGCGGCGGCCATGCGATAAGCAACTATAAGCCCACCAGTACCAAGGTTCACTCCACCATAATACCTAACGACACAAACAAGTATGTTTGTCAAGTTATGACTGTTTATTTGTCCAAGTATAGGCTTGCCAGCTGTAGATGACGGTTCGCCGTCGTCATTGGCACGAAACTCATTGTGCTCACTTCCAAGCATATAAGCATAGCAGCAATGACGTGCGTCGTAATATTTTCTGCGATATTCGGCAATGACTTTCATTGCCTCATCCACAGTTTCTACATGATGGGCAAAGGCGAGGAACTTACTCCGCTTCTCCGTATAGTATCCCTCGCCTATTTGTTTAGAGCTTATAGTATGATATGAATCTTCCATCAAACTTCCTTAATCATGACAATTTGTGTATCACAAGCCCCGACCTTAATTTTGGCTCAAACCAAGTGGCCTTTGGAGGCATGATGTTTCCACTGTCTGCAATTCTCATGATTTGTTCCATCGACACAGGATATAGGGCCAGCGCCCAGCGCATTTCACCACTGTCCACACGTCTCTTGAGTTCCTTCAAACCACGCAACCCACCAACAAAATCAACTCGCTTGTCAGACCTCAGGTCTTTAATGTCCATGAGATTATCGAGAATGAGCCTGCTTGATATGTCAACATCAAGACAGCCTATAGGATCGTTGTCATCATATGTTCCAGGGCGAGCTGTCAGACTATACCAATTGCCATCTATATACAGCGAGAACTCATGGCGATGACGTGGGCTATATTCTTCTGCCCCTACGCGCATTACAACAAAATTTTTCTCTAAGGCATTAAGGAACTCTTCTGTCGACAAGCCATTAAGGTCTTTAACCACACGGTTGTAGTCAAGAATCGTCAACTCACTCGCTGGAAAACATACAGCCATAAAGAAATTGTATTCTTCCTTTCCAGTATTATGCGGGTTTGCCTTGGCTTTCTTGTCGGCCACACGCACGGCTGCGGCAGAACGATGATGTCCGTCGGCAATATATAGAGAGGGCATCTTCGCAAACTCTTGGGTAATAGTGTCTATATCCTTCAAATCGTCAATAATCCAAAAACGATGACGGAAACCATCTTCCGGTGCCACGAAGTCGTATTCTGGCTTCGTATGAGCATATCGCAAGATAATGGACTTCAACGTTTCATTGTCAGGATAAGCGAAAAAAGCAGGGCCCACATTGGCATCGGTTGCCAACACATGCATCATTCGGTCATCTTCTTTCTCACGGCGGGTCAGTTCATGCCGCTTGATTACACCTTCATGATAATCAGAGGCAGACGCCGCTACCACTAAGCCATATTGTGTCTTGTCTGGCGATAGCGACTGGGCATAGAGATAGTAGCATTCATCACGATCTTGCTTTAGCCAACCTTTGTCAAGAAATGCCTTGAATTGTTTTCGCGCTTCATCATAAACTCTTGGGTCTTCGGCTTCAACATAATCCGGGAAGTTGATTTCCGGCATATTGATATGGTAGAAACTCATCTCGTTGTCACCTGCCGACTTGCGAGCTTCTTCTGAGGAAAGCACGTCGTAAGGATAGCTTTCTATTTTCTCAACAAGATTCTTTGGCGGGCGAATGCCACGAAAAGGCTTTACTGTTGCCATGAGAATAGAAATTAGAGAGTTAGAAATTACTTATTCACTTGAAACTTTGTGCAACCATCCTTAAAGAATGAACTGATTTGATTGGCAGCAGCGATACCTGCATTGATATTAGCCTCCGCAGTTTGTGCGCCCATTTTCTTAGGCGTCGAAAAGTAGCGTCCTGCAAACTTGCTAAACTCCTCATCCTTGTCTGGCATGATGTCGGTAATATACTTCAAGTCATCACGCTCAGCCAAGAGTCTTAGCAAGCCATCTTCATCAATGACTTCTTTGCGTGCGGTATTTATGAGAATGCCTCCCTTTTTCATTTGGGAAACAACATCGTAGTTGATGCTCTTGCGAGTCTCGTCTGTTGCTGGAATATGCAATGACACAATGTCGCAAGCCTTGAACAAGTCGTCCCTGTCTTTTGCTGCATGGACACCAAGTGCCTCAATTTTATCGGCTGGCACAAACTCGTCGAAAGCGTAAACCTCCATGTCGAATCCTTTTGCGATACGGGCGACATTGCGACCAACATTGCCAAAAGCAAGAATGCCAATTTTTTTGCCTTTAAGCTCTGAGCCCGACTTGCCATTGAAGAAATTGCGTGCTGTGTACACAAGCAACCCGAACACGAGTTCTGCCACGGCGTTAGAGTTTTGTCCAGGCGTGTTCTCCACCACTATGCCTTTTTCCTTGGCATATGCGGTGTCGATTGAGTCATAGCCAGCACCGGCTCGAACCACTATTCTCAGTTTTTCGGCAGCGTCTATCACTTCTTTGGTTATTTTATCGGAACGCACAATCATCGCGTCAGCGTCCTTGACGGCATCCAGCAGTTGTTGCTTGTCGGCGTATTTCTCCAACAATACCAACTCGTGGCCATCTGCCGCTGCCACATTCTTGATTCCATTCACTGCCGCAGCGGCAAAAGGCTTCTCTGTTGCAACAAGTATCTTCATAGTTCTTTTTTTTTCTGATTAATGATTAGCCTCAAACTCCTGCATGCATTTCACAAGCGCATTCACGCCATCCATGGTTTGCGCGTTGTAGCAACTTGCGCGGAAACCACCCACGGAGCGATGTCCCTTGATGCCTACCATGCCTCGCGACATGGCAAAATCGAGGAAAGGTCTTTCTAAATCCTTATACTCGTCGTTCATCACAAAGCAGATGTTCATCAAAGAGCGGTCTTGAGCGTCTACCGTGCCACGGAACAAGCGGTTGCGGTCAATCTCAGCATACAGCACTTTGGCACGTTCATGCGCACGGCGATCCATCTCCTTCACGCCGCCTTGCTCTTTCACCCAACGCATGGTTTCGAGCAAAGAATAGATTGGCACTACGGGAGGAGTGTTGAACATGGAGCCTTTGTCCACGTGAGTACGATAATCTATCATCGTTGGCAAGTCACGTGGAGCCTTGCCCAACATGTCATCCTTGACAATGACCACGGTAACGCCTGCCATGGCAAGGTTTTTCTGTGCCCCAGCATAGATGGCGGTGTACTTCGACACGTCAACCGGACGACTCATGATGTCTGATGACATGTCGGCGATTAGTGGCACGGGGGAGTCTATTTCCTTGCGAATCTCAGTTCCGAAAATGGTGTTGTTGGTTGTTATGTGAAGATAATCAAGGTCAGACGGTATCTCATAGTAGTGTGGGAGATGGGTGTAGTTGTCTGCCGCGGAAGAAGCCACTTCCACGGTCTCTCCGAAGTGCTTGGCTTCTTTCATGGCTTTTTTAGCCCATGTGCCAGAATTGACATATCCGGCTTTTTTGATGAGGAAGTTTGCGGGAATCTGCATGAACTGTAGACTTGCGCCACCACCGAGGAAGATGACGGAATATCCTTCGGGGATATCAAGGAGCTCTTTTATCAAGTCTACAGCCTCATCAACAACAGGTTGAAAGTCCTTGGCACGATGACTGATCTCCATAAGCGAGAGACCGGAGCCATTGAAGTCAAGAATTTGCTTGGCTGTGTTCTCGATAACCACACGTGGAAGCATTGAAGGTCCCGCGTTAAAATTGTACTTCTTCATATCTTCTATTTTAAAAGGTTTGATATTTTCTTGGTTTTAGATTGCAAACCTAATTAAATATTTTGACCTATGCAAATTTTTTATACAAAAACAACTGCTTATATGCGTAATCGAAACAAAAAGACAGTAAATATACCATTCTTATTCACTTGTGCACCCAAACAGTTCATTATTTGTCAAATTTTGCCAAAGTCGCAATCCGTCATCTCATCTCCTCCACTTTCGTGCGTTTCCCTTTGATTTTACAACCCTGCACGTTTTTCAGCACCGAGTTTAGTTTTCTGTTGTCTACTGCCGCATAAGCATAATAGTCGTAAACGTCTATGCGTCCTATTTCTGCGCCTTTCAGCCCACCTGTCTTACACAAGAATCCCAAGATATCGCCTTTTGACACCTTGTCCTTTTTGCCTTTGCCAATGTAGAGTGTGGCCATACGCGCTTTGGCCGGTGCCGGCAAGTTTTCCGGAAACTCGAAATCACATACCGTGGCATCCACATAATCAGGGAGATTCTCGTCTTCGCTTAATATAAAATACGCTTCGCCGGTCTTGTCCCATCGTGCCGTGCGTCCCACTCGATGGATATAGTCTTCTTGCGTCTCTGGCAGATGATAGTGCACGATATTCCTTACATTAGGTATGTCAAGTCCACGACTGCCAAGATTTGTGCTTATCAATATGTTTGCGCTTCCGTTGGCGAAACGATAGATAGCCTCTTCTCGTTGACGCTGGTCAAGGCCGCCATGATAAGCCGCCAAAGAAAAGCCTTCGTCTCTGAGAAAATCTGCCGTTCGTTCCACACTGTCACGATAATTCAGGAATACAATGGTACTATCGTCACCAAAACAGGCAAGTAGGTTGGCAAGCGTTCGCAGCTTGTCCTTGTCGGGACTGTGCACGATATTTATCTTTACGCGGTCATTCTCATCACTGTTTTCAAGAAAATCCACGACATGGAACCCCACCGGCGACAGTTCTCCGTTTGCCCTGTCGTCGTCAGCCATGTTTGTCGCAGAAAGAAATATGCGGCGAGCCGTCTTTGGCATGCGTTCCATGGCATGGTTCATCTCGTCGGCAAATCCCATTTGTAGGCATTTGTCGAATTCGTCTATCACAATCCATCTCACACCACTTGGGTCAACGTTGGCCTTGTCCAAATGGTCGTTAAGTCTTCCTGGTGTGGCGAAAACCACATGTGGCGCTACCTTGCGCAACTCGCGATGCTCTTCCATGGCAGAACGACCACCATGACAGGCATACCCTCGAACGCCAGCTTTAAGGCTGGCCAAAACTTCTGCCGATTGTATGGCAAGCTCTCTGCCCGGTACTATCACTACGGCTTGAAGCTCGTCTGATTTAGTGTCTATAAGCTGTGCAAGCGGAAGAAGATAAGCGAGTGTCTTGCCACTACCTGTTGGGCTTAGCACTTCCACGTTGCCTGAGCCTTTAATAATGGCAGCGGCGGCAGTTCGCTGCATTTGGCTCATGGTTATGCCCAATTTTTCTGTTATCTTGTCTGTATCCATTATCGTTAAGATTTTTTGTCAGTCTTTTTGTCACCATCTTCGAACGGGCTTCATGGCTATGAATGACTCACAGCTCTCTTCATTCCTCTTCAATAAAAGGTGTGCTCGATTTGGTGCAAATTTACGAAAAAAAAAGCAAGGAAGAGTCATCCTGTCATGTCAAAGATACCTAAAACTCGTATAACGCATTGAAAAAAGGCAATTTTGGTAAGTCAATCTGAAGTTGTGGTATGCGAAGATATCAGCAATATGTGTAATTTTGCAATCGTGGAACCAAACATGACAAATAAAGAATATAATATATAACAAGATAGGATATGTACATAGAGAAGATTAAGTCGCCAGCAGACTTGAAAAAGCTGGACTTGAAAGCGTTGCAGACTGTGGCGGACGAGACAAGGCAGGCCGTGCTGAACCGTGTGAGCAAGCATGGAGGCCATGTGGGGCCTAACCTTGGTTTCGTGGAGGCTACGGTGGCTCTGCACTACGTGTTCGACGCGCCAAAAGACAAGTTCGTGTTCGACGTGAGCCACCAAAGCTACCCTCACAAGGTGCTCACCGGGCGCGCGTCTGGATTCCTTGGCGATGTGGACGACATGAATGCCATCAGTGGCTATTCATCTCCATCGGAATGCCCGGAGTATGACAACTTTGAGGTGGGACACACTTCCACCTCCATAAGTCTTGCCACTGGCCTGCAGAAGGCACGCGACATCAAGGGGACGCACGAGAACATCATCGCCATCATCGGTGATGGCTCCCTGTCAGGTGGCGAAGCCTTTGAGGGTCTTGACGAGGCTTCGGAGCTTGGCACGGGAATCATTATCGTGGTGAATGACAACGAGATGTCAATCGCCGAGAATCATGGCGGAATCTACAAGAACTTGCGTGCTCTGCGAGAAAGCCATGGCACCTGTGAGCACAACTGGTTCAAGGCTTGGGGCTTCGAATACAAGTACTTGGAAGAAGGCAACGACATTGAGAAGCTCATCGAGGTGTTCAAGAGCGTGAAAGGCACTCAAAAGCCTACTGTTGTGCACATCCACACCGAGAAAGGACATGGATACGCTCCAGCCGTGGCCAACAAGGAGGCATGGCATTGGGGAATGCCTTTCAACCTGGAAGACGGAAGCCGTCCACGCAGAAACGATGATGGCTCTGTACCCGTGGTTACTCCATGTGAGGACTATGGACAGCTCTTAAGCGGCTGGATGCTGCGCGAGATGAAGCAAGACAAGACTCTCATCGCCGTAACAGCCGGCACGCCTACTGCCGCAGGCTTCACTCCGGAGAAACGTAAGCAAGCGGGTGCCCAACACATCGACATGGGCATCGCTGAGGAACAGGCCGCGGCCATGATATCCGGCATGGCTAAGGGTGGACTGCGTCCGGTTTGGACTGTTTATAGCACCTTCATTCAGCGCACTTACGACCAAATCGCGCAAGACATCTGCATCAACTCCAATCCTGCTGTAATCAACGTTGTAGGTGGTGGCGTAAACTCGATGAACGACATCACGCACATCTGTCTCTTCGACATTCCCATGCTATGCAGTATTCCAGGGCTTATCTATCTCGCCCCGACCACTTGCGAGGAATATTTTGCCATGTTGCGCTGGGCCATTAGGCAAGACAAGAACCCCATCGCGCTACGTATGCCGAGCAATGGCGTTATCCATACTTCTGAAGAAGTGGATTCCGATTATGGTTATGAGCCTAAATACAAGGTGGTTCACCATGGAAAAGAAGTGGCTATAATAGCCGCAGGATCGTTCTATCAGAAAGGTGAGAACGTAGTCCGCTTGCTTGCCCAAAAAGGCATCGACGCCACACTCATCAATCCTCGCTACCTGAACGACGTGGACACTGACACTCTCGAATCTCTAAAGGCTAACCATCAACTTGTGGTTACACTTGAGGACGGCTCCAAGGACGGCGGATTCGGCGAGCGCATCGCCTCCTACTATGGGCCTTCGGACATTAAGGTGTTAGTGGGTGGCATCAAGAAGGGACTTTACGACCGCTTCGACGTGAGCAAACTCTTGTCCGACAACCGTTTGCTCGATGAGCAGATTGTGGAAGATGTCATAAGTGTGCTTGGATAAACTGGCTTTATGAAGAGAACTATCCTGCTCACAACTTTATTTTTAATGACGATTGGAATTATGGCGCAAAAGAAAATTACACAGACGGCAGGGCGCACTCAGTTGGGAAGTTTCGCCCCAGAGTTTGCCCATCTCAACGATGATGTCCTCTTTGGCGAGGTATGGAGCCGAAACGACCTTCTCTCATTGAGAGACCGCAGCCTGGTGACTATCACCTCGCTCATCAGTCAAGGCATCACCGACAGCTCATTGAAATATCACCTCCAAACAGCCAAGGCTAATGGCATAACCCGAACCGAGGTGGCTGAAATCATCACCCACATAGCTTTCTATGCGGGATGGCCAAAGGCATGGGCAGCATTCAACCTTGCCAAGGAAGTTTGGGCAGAAGACGTGAAAGGAGATGATGCCAAGGCTACATTCCAGCGCATGATGATATTCCCGATAGGCGAGCCCAACGTGGCTTACGCCAAATATTTCAAGGGACAAAGCTATCTCGCCCCTATTTCGAAAGAGCAAGTGGGCTTCTCTAATGTCACTTTTGAGCCTGGTTGCCGCAACAACTGGCATATCCACCATGCCACAAAGGGCGGAGGGCAGATGCTGGTTGGCGTTGCCGGACGTGGATGGTACCAAGAGGAGGGCAAGGCGGCACAGGAGATACTTCCTGGCACCGTCATCCACATTCCAGCTGGTGTTAAGCATTGGCACGGAGCGGCAAAAGACAGCTGGTTTGCCCATCTCGCTTTCTCAGTATCGGGCGAGAATGTTTCCAACGAATGGCTGGAACCTGTGAGCGATGAGGAATACGGCAAGCTCAAATGACAAATCACGCAACAAAAAAGCTAAACAATTGGATTCAAAAGCTTAACAACGATTAATGTCATTATCTTAAATTATAACATGACTGAACGATATATCAATTCGGTGCAGGAGTTTAACGATTGCTTTGGGCTTGAGACATTGCATCCACTGGTGAGTGTCGCGAGCTATGAGCACAAGAGCGAAATCGTGGAAGCCATAAACCACTATGGTATTTATGCCCTCTTCTTAAAAGAGAACAAGGGGTGCAAGCTGTCGTATGGCCGCACGCCATACGATTTCGACGAGATGACGGTGACGAGTTTCGCACCTGGCCAAGTGGTTCACGTGGAGCCTGTGCCAAATGTCACTTATCCACGGTGGACGGCATTGGTGTTCCATCCCGACTTGCTCAACCGCACGGCACTGGGCAGGAATATCAGCCGATATGAGTTTTTCGACTATACGTCAAGCGAGGCTCTACATCTATCATGTGGTGAGATAAATATATTCCGTGGAGTTCTCGACATGATAAGCCAAGAACTTCATCGTGGTATCGACAAGCACTCCAAGGAGTTGATAGTTAGCAATATCGAGCTTCTGCTCAACTACTGCCTGCGATTCTACGATAGGCAGTTCGTGACCCGTGAGGAAATTAACCATTCGGTGGTGAAGAAGTTCACCTCGCTTCTTGACAATTACATTGCAAACAATGCCACACGTGAGGGGCTTCCATCTGTGGCTTACTTTGCAGACAAGTGTTGCTATTCTGCCAAATATTTCGGTGAACTTGTAAAAACCGAGACTGGCAAAACAGCAAAAGAATATATCAACGACCGAGTGCTTCGCCAGGCCAAGCAGTTGCTAAGCGACGACTCGCTGACTATCACGCAAGTGAGCATGAGGCTGGGCTTTGAGTATCCACAGCATTTCGTGCGTTTCTTCAAGGCGCGAACGGGACGCACACCTTCCGAATACCGACGTGCCGCATTGTGATTGCTCCCTTTTGCCTTTACGCTTGAATCGTGTCGCCTTTACGCTTGAATCGTGTCGCCTTTACGCTTGAATCGCGATGGCTTCACGCTTGAATCGCGACGCGATTTAAGCGTAAAGCCGATGTCTCTATAAAACATACAAAAAAAAGTCGCAAGACGCTTAAAAACGCCTTGCGACTTTTCTATTTTATTTATCTCTAAAAACAATTGCTTGTTGCCTTTTAGTTGCTGAACTTCATGCCATTGGCATCCGCGTCGATTACTATTGGCTTGTCGCGCAACACTTTCTCGGCAAGAATCTGCTTTGAGAGGTCGTTGAGCACGTAGTCTTGTATGGCGCGCTTCACAGGGCGGGCACCAAACTCAGGATCGTAGCCAACGTTGGCGAGCCATTCTATGGCTTTTGGAGTCCACTTCAAAGTGAAGCCTTGGGTCTCAAGCATCTTGGCGACACGATTCATCTGCAATGTCACGACCTTGCCTATTTGCTCCTTTGTCAATGGCAGAAACATTATTATGTCATCGATACGGTTGAGGAACTCAGGGCGTATGGTCTTCTTCAGCATGTCCATCACATGGTTGCGCGTGTCCTTGATTACCAAGTCGCGATTGCTATCGCTTAAGTCGGCAAAACGCGACTGGATATACTGGGAGCCAAGGTTAGACGTCATGATGATAATCGTGTTCTTGAAGTTCACCGTGCGGCCTTTGTTGTCGGTCAACCTGCCATCATCGAGCACCTGCAAGAGAATGTTAAACACGTCAGGATGGGCCTTCTCTATCTCGTCGAACAACACCACGCTATATGGTTTGCGGCGTACGGCCTCGGTAAGCTGTCCACCTTCATCGTAGCCAACGTACCCCGGAGGCGCGCCAATGAGCCTTGTCACCGAGAATTTCTCTTGATATTCGCTCATGTCTATTCGCGTCATCATGTTTTCATCGTTGAACAGGTAGTCGGCAAGGGCCTTTGCCAATTCCGTCTTACCCGTACCAGTGGTTCCGAGGAATATGAACGATGCTATTGGGCGCTTCGGGTCTTGGAGTCCGGCACGCGAGCGGCGCACGGCATCGGCCACGGCGTTTATGGCTTCGTCTTGGCCTACGACACGCTTGTGAAGTTCATCCTCAAGATGAAGCAATTTCTCCCTTTCGCTCTGCATCATCCTCGTGACGGGTATGCCTGTCCATCGGCTCACGACCTCCGCTATGTCGTCAGCGGTCACTTCCTCTCTCACGAGTCCGTCACCACCCTGCGTGGCATGAAGTTGCAACTGCACTGAGTTTATGTCGTCTTGCAAGTTTTTCAACTTTCCGTATCGTATCTCAGCCACTTTTGCATAGTCACCTTCGCGCTCAGCTTTCTCAGCCTCAAATTTCAGGCTCTCAATGGTTTGCTTGTCCTGTTGAATCTTGTTCACCAGTCCTTTCTCGGCTTCCCACTTAGCCCTGTAAGAGTGCTCTTTCTCCTTCAACTCGGCAATGTCCTTGTCAAGTTGCTTGATTTTATCATCATCACCCTCGCGCTTGATGGCCTCGCGCTCAATCTCAAGTTGCTTGAGTTTACGCGATATCTCATCGAGTTCCTCAGGTTCAGAGTCACGCTCCATACGAAGCTTTGCGGCTGCCTCATCCATGAGGTCGATAGCCTTATCGGGGAGGTAACGGTCGGAGATGTATCTTTCGGATAGTTTCACCGCGGCTATGCAAGCATCATCGGTTATCCTTACCTTGTGATGGTTCTCATACCTTTCCTTCAGGCCTCGAAGAATGCTTATGGCGTCTGCCTCGTCAGGCTCGTCTACCATGACGGTTTGGAATCGACGCTCCAAGGCCTTGTCTTTCTCAAAGTATTTTTGATACTCATTGAGAGTCGTGGCGCCAATAGCCCTCAGTTCACCTCTTGCCAAGGCTGGTTTCAGGATGTTGGCGGCATCCATGGCACCCTCGCCACCACCGGCTCCCACAAGCGTGTGGATTTCATCAATGAAGAGAATGATGTTGCCGTTGGCGTTGGTCACCTCTTTTATGACGCTCTTTAGGCGTTCCTCAAACTCGCCCTTGTATTTAGCGCCAGCTATGAGCGCACCCATGTCAAGCGAGTAGAGCTGCTTGTTCTTCAAGTTCTCCGGCACGTCACCACGCACAATGCGTTCTGCGAGCCCCTCGACGATTGCCGTCTTACCCGTGCCAGGCTCACCTATTATTATAGGGTTGTTCTTGGTGCGGCGGGAAAGAATCTGAAGCACACGTCTGATTTCCTCATCACGACCTATCACCGGGTCAAGCTTGCCCTTGCGAGCCTCGTCCACAAGGTTGCGGGCATATTTCGAGAGTGCCTGATAGTTGTCGTCGGCACTCTGGCTTTGCACCTTCTGCCCTTGACGCAACTCCTCGATGGCTTTTGTCATTTCCTTCTCCGTACAGCCAGAATCCTTGAGTATGCGACTCACGGTGCTGTTGACCTGCAAGAGGGCAAGCAGAACGGGCTCAACGGAGACGAACTCGTCGCCCATCTTTTGGGAGTCTTCCACGGCTTTTTCCAACACGGCGTTGGAATCGTTGGAGAGGTAAGGCTGTACACTGCCTTCAACGCGAGGCAGGTGTTTCAACTCCTGTTGTACGAGATTCTCAATCTGCATTGCATTGACGCCAAGTTTCTGAAAGACGAAGTTGGTCACGTCTCGTCCTTTTTGCAAAATGCCTTGCAAAAGATGCACTGGCTCAATGGCCTGCTGGTTAGCCTCTTGCGCAGTATTCACTGCCTCTTGGATGGCTTCCTGTGCCTTGATTGTAAATTTGTCGAATGTCATATTTCTTCCTTTCTTTTGTTTTCTTTTTCTGTTACACCCAGTTTCCATCAAAGGATGTACCCAAACACCAAACGTGACAACATGGCACTATTGTGTGCCATTTTAACAGCGAGAGCAAACGCTGACATGATACAAAATCACAACTTTGTTTTATCTTAATTTTGATTATTAATCAAATAGTGTTACCTTTGCCTATATTATTAACAAAACTGAATAATATGACAAAAGCTATCATTACTGTCGTAGGAAAAGACACGGTTGGAATCATCGCGCACGTCTGTACCTACCTTGCCGAGAGCAACATTAACATCCTTGACATTAACCAGACCATTGTCCATGGTTTCTTCAACATGATGATGATTGTTGACATATCGCAAAGTGGAAAGACATTCGAGGCTATCAGTTCCGAACTTGACGATGCCGGCAAGGAAAAGGGCGTGCAGGCCAAGATACAGTTGGAAGCCATCTTCGACAAGATGTATAGAATCTGACATGGTTGAATCATGTTAATGGTAATTCTTGAAAGATAAATTATGATTACAGCTTCAGAAGTTCTCGAAACCAAGCGAATGGTCGAGCAGGACAACCTTGACGTGAGAACCATCACGATGGGCATCAGCCTGCTTGACTGCGCAAGCTCTGACTTGAAAGAGACTTGCGAAAAGATATACAACAAAATAACATCCCTTGCCAAGGATTTGGTGAAGACAGGCGAAAGCATCTCGCGAGAGATCGGCATCCCGATTGTCCACAAGCGTGTCAGCGTCACGCCCGTGTCCTTGGTGGGAGCGGCTTGTTGCAAGACTATCGACGACTATGTTGCAATAGCCAAGACGCTGGATGATGCCGCCAAAAAGATAGGCGTGAACTTCCTTGGCGGATTCTCTGCCATAGTGAGCAAGGGCATGACACCGAGTGAGGAACTGCTTATCCGTTCCATACCCAAGGCTCTCGCTGTCACCGACGTGGTCTGCTCAAGCGTCAATGTGGGTTCCACTAAAACCGGTATCAACATGGATGCCGTGAGATTGATGGGCAGCATCATCAAGGACAGTTCTGAGCAAACAAAAGACAAGGATTGCATCGGCCCTGCCAAATTGGTTGTATTTTGCAACGCTCCCGACGACAACCCATTCATGGCTGGCGCGTTCCATGGCGTGAGCGAGGCCGACGCCATCATCAACGTGGGCGTTTCTGGCCCTGGCGTAGTGAAGGCTGCGCTGGAGGAAATGGACGCTGAATGCCGCAAGGCTAACGGAGACGACAAGTCTGCCACGTTTGAGACCCTTTGCGAGACCATCAAGCGAACGGCGTTTAAGATAACCCGCGTGGGACAGTTCGTCGCGCAAGAGGCCAGCCGTAGGCTCAACGTGCCATTTGGCATAATAGACCTATCGTTGGCGCCGACACCGGCTGTTGGTGACTCCGTTGCAGACATACTCAAATGTATTGGCGTTGAGCAACCAGGTGCCCCAGGCACAACTGCTGCGCTCGCCCTTCTCAACGACCAAGTGAAAAAAGGCGGCATCATGGCAAGCTCCTATGTAGGCGGACTGTCAGGTGCATTCATACCAGTGAGTGAGGATCAGGGAATGATAGACGCCGTAAATGTCGGAGCCTTGTCGTTGGAAAAACTTGAGGCAATGACTTGCGTTTGCTCTGTCGGACTTGACATGATCGCAATTCCAGGCGACACGCCAGCCACTACAATCGCTGGCATAATCGCTGACGAATCTGCCATTGGCATGGTTAATCAAAAGACCACTGCGGTGCGAATAATACCTGTTATAGGTAAAAATGTGGGTGAGACTATTGAATGGGGAGGTCTCTTGGGACAAGCTCCAATAATGCCCGTAAACAAGTTTTCAAGCCAGAGACTTGTCAGCCGTGTAGGCCGCATACCAGCACCCATACATTCGTTCAAGAACTGATATTTGAAAAAGATTAGTATTAGTAAATCTTTACATCAGAAATAACCGCTCCGCCCGCCGACTCATTTAGTCGGCGGACAAGTTGGGAGCGCATCATGCTTAAATCCTGCCTAAGGGCGGGGTTTGTTATTTTCACAAAAAGCACTTGGTTTTTTATGAATTTATCGGTCGTGTATTGAGCGACGGCATTTCCCGTCACCTCGCCCCAAGCGTCCACGACACGCTTTTGAAGAAGAGGCGTCTCCAATCCTTCATTTCGGATGAATTGGCGTAGCAAATCTCCCAAAGGCTTCACATCCCTTTTAAACATCGCGTACTCCTTGGTTTTGTTAATTATTCCTTTCCGTTATCTCTCCATTGTTGACATCAAACAACTTATAATCCGCGTCGGCATGGCTAAGGATTTTGTCGAGGTGCTCCCTGTTGGTGTCTGTTATGAATATCTGCCCGAAATCCTTGTCAGCAACCATATGGATAATATGTTCCACACGGTTGGTATCCAGTTTGTCAAAAATATCGTCAAGAAGCAGCAATGGCACCTTGCCGGCCATCTTCTGTCTAAGGTAAGCAAACTGGGCAAGCTTCAACGCCAACACATAAGTCTTGGTCTGCCCTTGGCTGCCTTCTCGGCGAATAGGATAACCATCTATGAGCATCTCAAGGTCATCGCGATGAGTGCCATGAAGACTGTAGCCCACCGCCCTGTCACGGAACCTGTCGCGCTGGATCACATCAAGCAACGGCCCACGTTGGCAATGAGAAACATAACGCAGGGACACATTCTCCAGTCCGCCCGATATTTGACTGTATGCCTCTTGGAAAGATGGCGTAATCTCTTTCACGAGCTCATCTCTTTTTTTATATATAATCTCGCCATTTCTCGCCATTTCCTCCTCAAGGAGTTGCATAAGTGTCATGTCTGGCTCTTGGGCTGACTTCAGTAGGGCGTTGCGCTGTTGCAATGCCTTGTTGTATCTGTTCAACGCTTCAATGTAACCATTGTCAAGTTGCGCAATTACAACGTCGAGTAGTTTTCGCCGTTCCTCGCCTCCACCTGTCACAAGACTATTATCTGAAGGCGATATAAAGACAAGCGGTATCATGCCGATATGCATCGAGAGTCTTTTATACTCCTTTCCGTTACGCTTGAAGTGCTTGTGCTTGCCACGCTTCATGCCAGCGTAAACGCGCTCCTCGGTATCGTTCTCGGAAAGATAGTCACCTTCGATTACAAAGAAGTCTTGTTCGTGATTGATGACCATGCTGTCAAGATTAGTGAAGCTGCTATGGCAAAAAGACATGAAGTATACGGCATCGAGCAAGTTCGTCTTCCCCACCCCATTACTTCCGACAAAACAATTCAGCTTTTGGGATAGTGTGAGGTTGGCTTGCAAAATATTCTTATAGTTGATTATTGAAATTTTCTTGAGTATCATAATTATCCGCAAAGGTAAGTCAAATATGCGACAAACCTACTCTTTTGTATCACAAAATGAAAAAAGAGCTTTATAAATTTCAATGTTTGAATAAAAATGACTAATTTTGCCACGCATTAAATATAGGCAAACCAAATAGAAAAATAACAAATAAAAATAATGGCAAACAACAACGAAAAGGAGACTTTTGATGCATCCGTAAAGTCGGAGGCATTTTTCGAAAAGAACAAGAAGATTATCAGTGGAGTCATCATTGCAGTCATTGTCGTCGTGGCAGCTGTAATCTGCTACAACCAGTTTATCGGTGGTCCTCGTCAGGAAAAGGCAAGCACGGCTTTGTCTCGTGGCCAGGAGTATTTCAACGCAGACCAGTTCGACAAGGCACTCAATGGCGACGGCGCGGGATATACTGGCTTTGTAAAGATCGCGAGCGACTATGGCAGCACCGATGCCGGCAACCTCGCAAACCTCTATGCCGGTCTTTGCTATGCCAACCTCGGCAAGTGGCAGGATGCCGTGAAATATCTTGAAAATTATTCGCCTAAGGGTGATGCCATGATTAGTCCCGCCGCTATCGAGGCCTTGGGTAATGCTTACGCCCACGTTGGACAGATAGACAAGGCCATCAGCACTCTCAAAGACGCGGCAAGCAAGGCCGATGACAAGGCAGACAACGGCACAAACAACAGCCTGTCTCCAACGTTCTTGCTGCAGGCTGGAGAATTGCTCGAGTCTCAGAATAAAATTGATGATGCGAACAAGCTTTATCAAGACATCAAGAAAAAGTATGTCAATTCAGCCATTGTTCAGAGCAATGACATTGACAAGTACATTGAAAGGACAACCAAGTAATGGCAACAGAGCTTCATAATCTTACTGATTTAAGTGACATAAATATCCCTGACGCAAGCAATATGAACTTCGGTATAGTGGTAGCCGATTGGAATCACGATATTACCGGAGCATTGCTTCAAGGGGCTGTAGACACGCTTGAGGAGCACGGCGCATTGCCAGAGAACATTCATGTCAAGCATGTACCAGGCAGCTTTGAGCTTATTTATGGAGCACAACAGATGAGCAAGAACGATGGTTTTGATGCCATCATCATCCTTGGAAGCGTTATCCGCGGTGAGACGCCTCACTTCGATTACATCTGCCAAGGCGTGACCTATGGAATAGCTCATCTCAATGCCACGCAGAATATTCCCGTCATATATGGTCTTCTTACTACAAACGACCTGCAACAGGCAAAGGAAAGAAGTGGCGGAAAACTTGGAAACAAGGGTGCGGAATGTGCCGCAGATGCTATTATGATGGCTAAATTCTAAAAAGGACTAATTACTTTTTCCAATGCGTTTATACGAACTTCTTCAAGCCTATGAGTTTGACGAAATTATGCCAGTCATAGTCGATATGTTCCCAGGTACAGGCAAGTTTCGTGGACAGTTGCATGAGGCGTGGGACACCCTTCTTCGCATGAGGCCTATTACGTCAAAGAAAGAAATAAAATATAAATTCATGAAAGGTGCCAAGGAAGATGAGCAATATATTGGCGCCGATGATCATGACTTTGACACCACATGGGAGGTAATTATCGGAAAGAACCTTAGCAGGGAAAAGGGTGTTGACCTTAATGACGCGGAAATGCTTGCCAACTGTTTGGTAAATATCTGCTTGATAGGAAAGCATCCAAGGAGTTTTGAAAATTCGTACAGGATTCTCTCAACCCCCGACAGATAACATGAATGAAACAACGAAGAAAGCGAGCAAGAGAATATTCTTACTCGCTTTCTTCGTTGTTGCTTGATGCGATGGAAATGCCTCCAAGATGATTTATTGTTATGTCGAGCGAGGCAAAATCATCGATAGAACGGTCTGGATTGCCAACGCTTGCGGCAAACTCCAAATTCTCCCCATCCACTTTCTCCAATATTATGCCGATAAGGGCTCCATGCTCATAGTAGTTGGCATCTACATAATTCTTAAAATCCGACTTGGTGAATGTGTGATTGAAAAAAGGGAAACCATCTGAACGAATGATACTGATGTTCACTCGGTTGTCGTAATAACTCGTGGCACCATCTGTCGCCAACGGCAGTGAAGTGTCGCATTTCACGGTAATTTTTACCGTGTACTTTCCTCCTACCCAACTGATGCTGCTGTTTCTTACGGCATCGCCTATGGCACGTGGCTTGTTCTGTATGGGGACGACTACTGGCTTGTGTGCAATAATGATATTACTACGTGGTTTGTCTTTGCATGACGTTATACAAACGAGAAGCAGTGGCAAACTGTAAATCATTGCTTTGTTCATGTTATTTTTTGTTTTTCAAACTCAATTTGCACGTGCAAAGTTAATAAAAATGTAGAATAATTTTTATCTTTGCGGTGTGATAATCTTAGGAAAATCATCATGAACATCATCAATAAACACACATTTGCGATTTTTTGTATTTGCCAGCTCTGCATTGCCGCCGCATGCGGCAACCACAGGGCAGACAAAGCAGAAAACATTGGGGAAAAAGATATCATGGATGTGCTTGCCACGAATATCTCGGCTTGTTCAAGGCTTTATACGGCTCAATATGACGTGCGCAAGATACTGGTTTATACTGATACGACCACAATCAGTGGAAACTTCCTTAATCATCACCTCAAAGTGGCACTGCCATTGAGCGACCGTAAGATTGCTATACCTATATCCGCGACGGCTAAGGCTTTTATCGACCTTGGGAAGATTAAGCGAGAGGACATCATCAGACATGGCAATCGCTTGGAGATTATCCTCCCCGACCCAGAGATAATGCTCACGTCAACGACCATTGACCACAAAGGTGTGAAGCTAAAGGTAGGGTTACTTCGCCATGATTTCACTGATGAGGAATTGACAAGTTTGCAACGCAAGGGGAGAAATGAAATCGTGGAAAGTCTTTCAAGAACAGACATTGTCACGGACGCACAGCAAAATGCGGCAAGAATTATTGTCCCAATTGCGGTGCAGTGTGGTTTCGAAGAAACAAACGTCACAGTGACATTCCGCAAGACTTTCCGTCCTGCTGATATCAAAACCCTTATTCGACAGCTAAATTGAGACCGTTATGAAGAGAATTCGAAATACACTGCTGCTATCATTAATCTTGCTTGTAGTTATTTGCGTGCTTATATTGTTCTTAACATTACATAAGCAACCTATTGTAAGCGTTGACACAAATGGCAACACCGTATCTACGCCTATGGAAGTGGAAAACGTGAAAAGCATTGGTCAATGGGAATTTCTTACATTGAGCGATGAAGAAATCGTGGATACCGTGCGCCATGGGTTATTTGGGGACAATGAGCTATCACGCATTTATTACGGCACGCTACGCCTTGGCTCAGATCTCGGCAAGGCTGGTGATGATTTTGTGCGTGCTAACAATGACTCGGTCGTGGTCACGCTTCCAGAGATAACTCTGCTCGACAACCAATTCATTGATGAGGCTCGCACAAGACCGTTGATAGAGGACGGCAAATGGACAGAGGCTGACCGGGCCGCCTTGACACGAAAAGCGGAGAAGATGATGCGTAAGCGTTGCCTCACAAAAGAGAATTTTCAAAAAGCCTCCGCAAATGCCCGTATACAGGTTACAGCCCTCTTTCATGCCATGGGCTACAAATATGTTGAGGTGAATATTGGTAAATAAAAAAATCTGCCGGCACGAAGGACGGCATTATACGCATGGATGAGTAAGATTTTAAAGAGAAAACTACAAAATAGTTTGCTTACTGTTTATTATTTTACTATTTTTGCGGAGATAAAAATAGATATAACATGAGCACTGTCATTTATCCGAGTCCCATTTATGGACCGGTTCATAGTCGTCGTCTTGGCATTAGCCTTGGCATAAATCTTATGCCAGACGACGGTAAGATATGTACGTTTGATTGTCTATATTGTGAATGTGGATTCAATGTCGACCGTCGCACGCGTTCCCATTATCCAACACGTGAGGTCGTGGCAGAGGCATTGGAAAAGCAGTTGGTTAAGATGCATAACGACAAAGAGCATCCCGACGTGCTCACCTTCGCTGGCAATGGCGAGCCAACAGGTAATCCACATTTCCCCGAGATAATTGATGATACGGTCAGACTTCGCGACAAATGGTGTCCTGGCGCTAAAATCAGTGTCTTGAGCAACTCCACGTTTATCTATCGCGAGGACGTGAGAAAGGCCTTGATGAAGGTAGACAACAACATCCTCAAGCTCGACACGGTAAATGTCGATTACATAAGAAAAGTGGATCGCCCTACCCAACCCACATACGATGTGAACAAAATAATAGATTACATGAAGAGGTTTAATGGGCACATTATCATTCAGACCATGTTCATGAAAGGTGATGGAACCGACAACACTGGTGATGAGTTTGTGATGCCGTGGCTAAATGCCGTGAAAAGCATAGCGCCCCAAGAAGTCATGGTGTACACTATTGACCGCGAGACACCCGACAAGAAACTCCAGAAAGCTACCCACGAAGAGCTCGACCGAATCAAGAATTTGGTTGTCGAGTCTGGCATACCTTGTACCGCCTCATATTGAAACCACAAGTTATAAAAGCAATAGAATCATGGAATCAGAACTATACAAGAACCGCAGTCTTGGCAGGTGCTTAAGCGACGCGTACAACTTGTACCGAACAAATTTTAAAACCATCATTCGCCGTCTATGGCTGTCCGCGCTCGTCTTGTCACTTTTTACGGCTGCCATATATTCAGTGAGCGCTAACATGGCGATGTCCATGACCTCTGCCGACTTGAGTGTAGGTGGATGCATTGCCGTTGCGGTATTGGGGCTTTTGAGCTTGTGCGCTTATGTTTGGTTCTTCACCATCGTCATTAGCCTTCTCAACGGCAAGAGCGTGAAAGCAAACTTGCCACGCATGACGCGTCTTGCCCTCACCCTTTTAGGCTTGACCATAGTGGCGTGCGCGTTGGTCGCCTTGGTTTCTATAGTCACCGCCAAGGCAAAGCCAAATGCAGTGCCATTATATGCTGGTGCTTTGGGCGGAATAATAGTTTGCATAGTCGTATGTGTCTTAGTGCTTCCGCTCTGCTATTCGGTTATGAAATATTGCGTTGAAACCGACGAGAAAGTCATGGCCATATTCAAACGCAATTATTTAGCAGGTTGGCGGCAATGGGGGTTCTTGTTTATCATTGTGTTGCTTGTTGGCATAATAGTGATGGTTATCGATACTCTTGTTGGCATGCCAAACAGCATCCTTTCGCTCGCGTCTGGCATGAGGCATATCAGCATGGTGGAGGGTGACTCTCCAATCATGCCATCTGGTTTTGGCTTACTGGCATTCCTAACATCCGCTGTTTGCACGTTTGTCATGACTTTTGTCAGGCCTTGGGTCATTTTTGTTTTTTATTATGCCTATGGTTGCATCGACGAGAAAGAAAAGGCGAGATTAGCACAAAAGAAGTTAGAAGCATACGAAGATAAAAACAAGAGTGCAAGCAAAGGGACTATTATAGATTTTGAAGAAGTGAAATAAATGAAGAAAGAACGCATCCTTTTTATAGATCGTGACGGCACGCTCATCGAAGAGCCATCCGACGAGCAGATAGACAGTTTTGAGAAGTTGAAGTTTGTGCCAACCGTTATCAGAAACTTGTCTTTCATAAAACATCACCTTGATTATAAGTTTGTCATGGTGAGCAACCAAGATGGATTGGGTACAAGTTCCTTTCCCGAAGAAACCTTTTGGCCTGTGCAAAATTTCATATTGGAAACACTTGAAGGTGAAGGTATCACCTTTGACGACATATTGATAGACCGCCATTTTCCCGAGGACAATTCGCCTATGCGCAAGCCAGGCACGGGCATGGTAAAAAAATACATTGATGACGACACTGTTGACATAGCCAATAGTTATGTAATAGGTGATAGGGAAAGCGACGCTCTGCTTGCCAAGAATATGGGATGCAAGTCGCTCATACTTGGAACGGAAGGCATGACATGGAGCAAGATAGCGGAAATTCTATTCGCTGGTGAGCGCATATCTGAGGTGCATAGGGTAACGAAAGAAACAGACGTGTATGTCAGGCTGAACCTTGACGGTTCTGGCAAATGCGACGTAACGACTGGTCTTGGCTTCTTCGACCATATGCTTGAGCAGATTGGACATCATGGCATGATGGACATCACCGTTCACACCAAAGGAGACTTATATGTGGATGAGCACCATACAATAGAAGACACCGGACTTGCCTTAGGCGAGTGCATTCTTAAAGCCCTTGGTGACAAACGCGGCATTGAGCGCTACGGTTTTTGCCTGCCCATGGACGATTGCTTATGCCAAGTGGCACTCGATTTTGGAGGACGTCCATGGCTTGTGTGGGATGCCGAGTTCAAGCGTGAGAAAATCGGGGAAATGCCTACAGAAATGTTTTTCCACTTCTTCAAGAGCTTGAGCGACGCAGCAAAAATGAACCTCAATATCAAGGCCGAAGGCACCAATGAGCATCATAAGATAGAAGGTGTGTTCAAGGCTCTCGCACGTAGCCTCAAGATGGCGGTGAGAAGAGACATCAACCATTTTCAGTTGCCGTCGTCAAAGGGCATGTTGTGATTTTGGGAGCCCTTTTTTGATGGGGCAGCGTGATAAAGCCACGCAAAATCATTCTTCATGTCCTATCGTGAGTTGCATGAGATCATAATACGATCCGTTGTAGATATTAAGGTCTACGTTACCCTTTATCCCTGGCAACACGCCAGAATCAGTGTGTTGCCAAAATTTCCATTTACCCTTATACTCCACTTTGTCAACATAATAGTGTGCTATCCAATATGGATAATCATTAAAAACCGGGGCTGACAGATACTTTTCCTTGAAGTTATGGTAAGTGTAAATTATTGGCTTCACATGGTATTTGTCTTCTACGATATGTAACCAAGCGAGCACATCGGTTTGGAAGTCCTCTATACTCTCGTCAGCAGGTTTATGCTCAATGTCAAGCACAGGGGGCAAGTCACCATCCTCAAGATGAACCTTCTTCAAGAAGAAATACGCTTGTGAACGAGCCGAAGACTTAGTGCTCCAAAAATGATACGCACCACGAATGAAGCCATATTCACGAGCCTGATAGAAATTATCTGCGAAATTGGGATCAACTTTTGTTGACCCCTCCGTTGCCTTTATGATTATAAAACGCAAAGGACATCCATCGATTAGTGCGTTTGAGCGCAAACGATCCCAATTTATTTGTCCTTGGTATCGGGATATGTCTATTCCGTGAATCTCGTAGCCTTCTGGATATTTGGCATCACCATAGAACGCACGCCAACGGAAACCAGTAGGGCCTACAAAGAAATACCAGAAAGCCCATATGTAAAGTGCCATTACGGCAAGGCCGCCAAAGACCCATGCCTTGCCATTTTTCTTTTTGAAAAAACTTTTGAAATCGAAAAAAGCCAGCCCGTGCCGGCTATGCTGCCTTCGCCTAACATTTTGGGAAGACGCCCTACGTCTACGAACTGGCTTTTTATTACGCATTTATTTGTTTACTTGTTTTTCTCTGCATTCTCCAATGACAGCGTGCTGGTTTCACGGTCGCACACCTCAGCGGGACCCCAATACTGTATTGGGCCAGGATATACGAAGCATGTGTTGTTTGCCCACTCGTCACGGTGAGCGGCAAAAGCCTTGAATGGCGCGCCATCAAGCTCTACGAGAGCCTTGCGGATAACTGGCTTCATCTCACCGTTGCGACGCTCCATATTCATCATCATGGTGATTGGCACTCCACCAGCCTTCCACTCATCTGTAGAAGCTGACAGGTTCTTCACGATAGCCATATAACCAGTCTTGCCGTTGGCAATGAGGTTAGCAGCACTCACGCCAAGAGCATAGCAGTAGTCTGCGTCGAAGTTTGAAGGAGCCGCGCAGCGTCCCTCATAGCCAAAGAAGTGGTGTTGTGCTGCGAACTTGCCATTATACTTGCCCGCTTTCTTCCATTCATCGAGTTTGGCGCCAACCATGTCTGATATGAGCTTCTCTGTCTCGATGAGTGACACCTGCACGTTTCCGTGAGGATCGCGATCAAGAGACAGCTGACGAGCCACGCCTTCTGGAAGAGTGGCGAATGTCTCCGCGTTTTCCTTGCTCAAGTGGGCAATGATATATTCGCGCTGTGCGTCCTTGTCAAGGTTCTTGTAGTCGTTGCCATGAGCTGCGAGCAGGTCGTTGAGTTCGTCGATAAGACGGCCTATGGCAGGGATAAACTCTATGAGACCTTCAGGGATGAGAACCACACCGAAGTTGTTGCCTTCCTCGGCACGCTTTGCCACTGCTGAGGCAATCTGCTCAACAATCTGGTTGAGAGTCATGTCATTTGCCTGAATTTCCTCAGAGATAAGGCAGATGTTTGGCTGAGTCTGAAGGGCGCACTCCAAGGCGATGTGTGAAGCCGAGCGACCCATCAACTTGATGAAGTGCCAATATTTACGTGCGGAGTTTGCGTCACGCTCGATGTTGCCAATGAGCTCAGAATAGACCTTTGTTGCTGTGTCAAATCCGAAGCTGGTCTCAATCTGGTCGTTCTTCAAGTCGCCGTCGATGGTCTTGGGGCAACCAATAACCTGGACGCCATATTTCTTTGCGGCATAGTATTCTGCCAGCACACAAGCATTGGTATTGGAGTCGTCGCCGCCGATGATGACAACAGCCTTTATGTTGAGCTCGCGAATGATTTCCAAGCCTTTCTCAAACTGGTCAACCTTTTCAAGCTTCGTACGGCCAGAACCAATCATGTCGAATCCACCCGTATTGCGATATTGGTCGACGAAATCCTCTGTCAGCTCCACGTAGTTGTGATCAACGAGACCACCAGGCCCCATCAGGAAGCCATAGACCTTGTTGTTCTTGTTCATTTTCTTCACGGCATCGTAGATACCGCAGATGACGTTGTGTCCACCAGGCGCCTGGCCACCAGAGAGGATGACGCCTACGTTCATTTCATTCGTGGCATCCTTGTCGCCAGGTACGAATTCTATCAAGGGCATTCCGTATGTGTTGGGGAAAAGCTCTTTGATTTCTTTCTGGTCACCTACGCTCTGTGTAGGCTCGCCTTCCTTGACTTTAACGGCACCCTGTAGGCCCTTGGGGAGCTTGGGCTGGTACTGAGCGCGTGCTTTCTGCAAAAGACTTGTCTTCATTGATTTGAAAATTGATTGAATTTAATGGATTTCCACTTGCAAAAGTAGCGGTTTTAACCGAAATATGGAAAGAAATAGCCAATAAAATACATTTTTATCACTTTTTTAGAACACATCTATTTCCTGTTACGATATTTTTCCATATCTTTGGGCATGAAATCAATCGTTAGTAACAAACCACCTTTTTATTATGGCAAATAAAAGACAATTGAAGCGCACTATCAATTACATTACAAGTGAGCTTTTTGCAGAAGCAATGGCCACCGTGATTTATAGCGGCAAGGCGAATAAGGAGGAAAGCGACAACATTCTTGCCTCCATCATACTCATGCGCGACGATTTTATTTCTCGTGTATCACACCCAGAACCAGGAATGGCATCCAAGAAATATTATAAGGCTCTTGTCAAGAATTTCAACAACGCCATGTCTGAGACAATCGACAACATATCTAACTTAGGATAGTTTTCACAAGCACATGCTAAAGAAATTTTGTGGATGGCTTCTGTTCAAGTGCCTTGGATGGAAGCTAAATGTCACTGTTGACCTTCCTGAAAAGTTCATCATCGCACTGGCTCCCCACACGAGCAACTGGGACTTCATACTTGGTGAACTGTATATGCATTCTCAGGGATTGAAAATAAACTTTCTCATGAAAAAGGAATGGTTCAAGGGACCTTTGAAGCCTCTTTTCCTTAAAATGGGCGGTATACCAGTTTACAGGTCCAAGCATACCAGCCTCACCGACAACCTCGCTGGGGAGGCAAGCAAGCGCGATGCGTTCAAGTTGTGCATAACACCAGAGGGCACGCGATCGCTCAATCCTGAATGGAAACGTGGATTCTATTTCATTGCCATGAAAGCAAACATCCCCGTATTGTTGTATGGCGTAGACTATGAACGAAAACTTATAGAGTGCACAAAAAGCTTTATTCCTTCTGGAGACGTTGACAATGAGATGAGAATGGTAAAACATTATTTCAAGGACTTTAAGGGCAAATACCCTGAGAAATTCACCATAGGCGAGGAATGATTAAAGAAATACTGTCATTATGCGCTGGTATCTTGCTGACACTCAACGAGACGTATGCCTATCAGACACAGCCGCATACCACCGACAATATGCCATCTGCCAGCCAATACCCGGCCTTGTGGGGAGACATAGACTATCAGGGCGCCCCATGGGTAACCAACGTCTCTTCGCCCGTGGGAGCTTCGAATGGACTCCAAGGTAGACATCTGTCGGTTTGGGCATCCCATGGCAGGTATTTCGACAATAAACGTGGCCAATGGGAATGGCAACGTCCACTGCTCTTTTCTACCACAGAAGATCTCTTCACTCAAACTATTGTCGTGCCTTATCTAATACCCATGCTGGAGCGAGCAGGAGCCTATGTATTCACGCCTCGGGAACGCGACTGGCAACAAATGGAATATATCATAGACCCAGACGGCGGGCTAAACGCGTCAAGCTCATGCTACAGCGAGTTTTCCGACAAGTGGAGATCCACCGCCCAGCGTGGCTTCGCGGCTCATGCGGGCAACTATCACGACAATGAGAACCCGTTTGAGGCGGGCGGAGCAAGGCAAATCAAGGCGACAAGAAAGGCTGGCAAGGCCTTTGTGAAGTGGCAGCCATATTTTCTCAAAAAAGGCAGGTATGCAGTCTACGTGAGCTATGCCACGGTAGACAAGAGCGTTGACGACGCTCACTACACGGTGTTCCACCAAGGCGTGGCGACCGAGTTCAGGGTAAACCAGCGCATGGGTGGAAGTACATGGGTCTATCTCGGCACATTCACATTCGACGAGGGCAGCAGTATAGACAACTGCGTGATGCTGTCTAACCAAAGTCGAAAAAGCGGTATCGTCACCGCCGATGCCGTGAGATTCGGAGGAGGCATGGGCAACATTGCGCGGGGAGGATTGGTCAGCGGCTACCCACGCGCCATAGAGGGAGCCAGATACTCTGTCCAATGGGCAGGAGCCCCATACAATGTCTATGGAGGAAGAAACGGAACGGACGATTACGCCGACGACATAAACTCTCGCTCGCTTATGACAAACTGGCTATCGGGTGGGTCAGCCTTTAATCCTACACAGGATGGCAAGGGCGTACCTATCGAACTATCATTGGCCGTACACAGCGACGCTGGGTTCAACCCCGACGGAAAATCAAGATGGGGAAGCCTCGCCGTTTGCACCACAGACTTCAACGATGGGCAACTGGCGAGTGGAGTGACAAGGCAGACGTCTAAGATATTCGCGCGAAACCTCCTCGACAATTTAGTTAGCGACCTGAGCCCAAAGTACCATGGATGGCCGAAACGGTACCTGTGGGACAGAAACTACTCCGAGACACGACTGCCCTGTGTGCCTTCGGCCATAATAGAAACCTTGTCGCACCAGAGTTTCCCCGATATGCTGTTGGGGCAAGACCCAAACTTCCGTTTCGACATGGCCCGTTCACTCTACAAGACCATAGCGCGCTTTGTCAACGGCATGCATGGTAAGGAAACGGTGATAGAGCCATTGCGCCCATTGAACATCAACGCCAGTCTCGTGAAAGACAAGGCAACCGTGAGCTGGACACCACAAAAAGACCCATTGGAAGTTTCTGCTGCGCCTACATATTACATAGTGTATACGGCCATAGGGAATGGCGGGTTCGACAATGGCACACGCACGGACCGCCCATCCTTCTCGCTCGACATAGAGCCAGGAGTGCCCTACCACTTCAAGGTGACAGCATGCAATCTCGGCGGCGAGAGCTTTCCTTCCGAAGCAGTGTCCGTGGTCAAGGAACCTAATGCCACAAGGACGGTGCTCGTCGTCAATGGCTTCCACAGGCTGTCAAGTCCGGCAGTCGTAGACAATGACAGCAAGGGGTTCGATTTAGACGCTGATATTGGTGTCACAGAGGGTGTCACGGCTGGATGGCAGGGCAGATTCATTGCCGGCAACGACTTCGACTACGTGTCTGAGCACGCCATGGCCATAGCCTCGGCCAATAAATACAATGTGGTGAGTTGCTCGTCTCATGCCATAGAGACGGGTATCGTGGATGTCAACGACTACGATGCCGTAGACCTCGTGCTTGGCTTGGAGAAGTACACGTCCAACCAGACGAGGTATTACAAAACGTTCTCCCCCGTGATGAAACAAATGCTCACGCGGTATCTCGCCAATGGCGGCAAGCTGCTTGTCAGTGGTGCCTACGTCGGTTCTGACAATGCCGAGACAGGCCCTACTGGGCGCGATTGGCTTGCCAATACGCTGCACGCTTGCTGGAACGGAGCCGCAAGGACAGACACCATCAATGGCATAAGTGGGTTGGGCATCAACGGCATAAGAATATACGGCACGCCCAACCCCGACCACTATTGCGTGCAATTAGCCGACAAGCTTTCTCCTGCCAAAGACGCTTTCACGGCAATGCTCTACGCTGATGGCAGCCCAGCCGCGGTTGGCTTTGATGGCAGCATGGCGAATGGCGGTCATTCTTCACTGTCCAAGCCTTCGCGCACGTTCGTCATGGGATTTCCACTTGAGAGCATAACCGACAGGCAGACGCAAGCCAACATCATGCGTGGAATCCTCGCGTTTCTTATAGACAAATAACGGAAAAACACATATAACCATTTAACACTTTTCATCATGAAAATACAAGCTAACCCATCCGGGACACGAAGCATCGAGGTGAGCGAGAAGCACCTGGCCACAATCGACAAATATTCCCTTCTCCGCAACCTCATAGACAGTAATGGCATAATAGACGAGGCCGTACTTGACAAGCTCAGGCTCAACGTGCGCGCCCTGCTCGAAGGGTCCGAAGGCTCTGATCGCGACCTGCTCGACCTCTGCCTTGACGTGCTCTACAACAAGAACATGAAGGCATTTGGCCTCCACGAGCTTGTGCTGCTCTACATCAAGTGGAAGAACGAAAGCCAAGATGAGGAAGGCGACGAGACTGTAGAAACGAACAGCTAAGCCCATGCCAAGCAATCAAAAGCCATACCCGCAGCTCACCGATTTTCTGCCAACAACGAAGAAGGAATGCGAGCTGCGAGGATGGACACAACTCGATGTCATTCTCTTCTCTGGCGACGCCTACGTGGACCACCCAGCCTTTGGCGCGGCGGCCGTGGGACGCATCATAGAGGCTGCAGGATACAAGGTCGCCATCGTGCCGCAGCCCGACTGGCATGGCGACTTCCGCGACTTCAAGAAGCTCGGGCGACCTCGCCTCTTCTTCGCCATATCGCCGGGCAACATGGACAGCATGGTCAACCGCTATACCGCCAATAGGCGCATGCGACATGATGATGCCTATAGCCCCGACTCGCGACACGACATGCGCCCCGACTATCCAAGCATAGTCTATACGAAAATCCTGAAACAGCTCTTCCCCGACGTGCCAGTGGTGCTGGGCGGCATAGAAGCCTCGCTCAGGCGGTTCACCCACTACGACTATTGGCAGGACAAGCTGCTAAAGCCAATCCTGTGTCTCAGCGGAGCCGACTTCCTGCTCTACGGCATGGGCGAGAAAAACACCATCGCCTTGTGCGACGCCATGGCCCAGGGAAGGAAAATAGGCGAAATAGACGACATACCACAGACATCGTTCCTCAGACGGGAGGACGACATACCTGGCGGCATACGCGAGGACGACATCGTGCTCCACTCCTATGAGGAGTGCCTGCGCGACAAGAAAGCCCATGCCGAGAACTTCAGGCACATCGAGGAGGAATGCAACCGCATGCACGGGCAGCGGCTCTTGCAGAAAGTGGGCAACCAATATGTGGTACAAAACCCCATGTACCCGCCAATGACGAGCGAGGAGCTCGACGCCGCCTTTGACCTGCCCTACACGCGATTGCCGCATCCAAAATACAAGGGCAAGACAATCCCTGCCTACGAGATGATAAAGTTCTCCATCAACATGCACCGTGGATGCTTCGGCGGATGCGCCTTCTGCACCATCTCGGCACATCAAGGCAAGTTCGTGGTGTGCCGCTCAAAGGAGAGCATCGTGAAAGAGGCAAAGAAAATCATAGCCATGCCCGACTTCAAGGGTTATATCTCTGACCTTGGTGGACCGTCGGCCAACATGTATGGCATGCATGGGCGAAATCTCAAGGCATGTGAGCATTGCAAGCGACCGTCGTGCGTGAATCCCATGGTTTGTCCCAATCTCATCACCGACCACTCCAAGCTCTTGGAAGTGTATCATGCCGTGGACGCTTTGCCGGGAGTGAAGAAGAGCTTCATAGGCAGTGGCGTGCGCTACGACCTCATCCTCCACAAGTCGAAAGACGAGAAATCAAACGAGGCGGCAATGCAATACGCTAAGGAGCTGATAACAAGGCACGTGAGCGGACGCTTAAAGGTTGCACCAGAGAACACCTCCGACCGCGTGCTGAGGTTCATGCGCAAGCCCTCGTTCGCGCTCTTCTATGAGTTCAAGCGGCTCTTCGACAAGATAAACAAGGAGGCAGGGCTTCGCCAGCAAATCATCCCCTACTTCATCAGTTCCCACCCAGGATGCCACGAGGAGGACATGGCCGAGCTCGCCGTGATAACCAAGGGCCTCGACTTCCACCTCGAGCAGGTGCAAGACTTCACGCCCACGCCGATGACCGTTGCCACCACGGCGTTCTATTCCGGTTACGACCCTTACACCCTTGAACCGATATTCTGCGCCAAGACACCAAGGGAGAAGCTCGCCCAGCGCATGTTCTTCTTCTGGTACAAGCCTGAGGAGCGACCTGCCATAGAGCGTGAGCTGAGGCGCATAGGGCGGCCAGACCTCATAGCAAAGCTCTACGACGGCGTGCCTTACCACGGACGCGCGAGATACGACGGCAAGGCTGTGGGATCCTCGCCGGAACGACACGACAAGCATGGGCAAGGCAGAGACAGGAAGCAAGGGAAAAAGCAAGAAAACGAATGGCAGGAGCAAGGACAACGCGACAACGGCCAAAGGCAGAAGCCGAAAAGAAAGTCGTTCAACCCAAACTTCCATCCTAAAACCAACAAGAGAAGATGATTATAGCAGAACAATTCGTCAAGGGCAAGCACGATGATGCAAGCTGCGAAGACGGGATAGTGGTGACTGCCCATTTCGTGGCCGTCATCGACGGCAGCACAAGCAAGGGCGTGAGGCGCGTGGACCCAGGCAAGAGCAATGGCAGGCTTTGCATGGAGATTGTCGCCGATTACATCAGGCACATGGAAGCCGAGACGACGCTCGACGACTTCTGCGATGGCGTCACCAAGGCCATTCACGACACCTATGTGGCGAGAGGCTTCACGGGCGAGCGGTCGGCAGAGCCTGTCGCCCCCGTTGACCGCCTGTGCGCCTCCGCGGTGGTCTACAGCCAGCGGTGGCAAGAGGTGTGGATGATTGGCGACTGCCAATGCATCGTCGGCGGAGAGCTCTACACCAATGGCAAGCCTTGCGAAAGCATGATAGCCTGGAAGAGGGCGGCGGCATTCGATGGCCTGGCAAGCCAGCACGCCGACATGATAGACCATGGCGAGTTGGTCCACGACTACGCGCGAGACAGCATCTTGCCGGAACTCGTGCGGACGATGGATGGGGAAAACAAGACTTATGCCGTGATAGACGGCTACCCCATCTATCGCGGCGGCATAAAGGTCATCAAGGTCGACGTGGAGGAAAAGCGTGGCGGCACGACTGGCAAGAAGACCCTTGCCGACATCGTGCTCGCCACGGACGGTTACCCATTCCTCTGCCCCACGCTGGAGAAAAGCGAGAGGAAGCTGAGGCGGCAACTCGACACGGACCCATACAACATAGGCGAGTTCAAGGCCACGAAAGGGCTCATGCGAGGCAACGCGTCGTTCGACGACCGTGCCTACGTGCGCTTCTCGCCCTACCCCACGCAACGCTACTTTCTCACGCTCGGCTTCGATGGCACCGCCTATCATGGGTGGCAGATACAGCCCAACGGCATGTCGGTGCAAGAGAGGCTGCAAGATGCTCTCACGAAGATACTGCGCCGCAAAGTCGACATCACGGGGGCGGGCAGGACCGATGCCGGCGTGCACGCGCGCACCATGGTGTGCCACTTCGACGACATCAAGGGGCGCGACTGCCAGCAGTTGCTCTATCGTCTCAACCAGCTGTTGCCAAGCGACATTGCCTGCCGCGAGCTGAAGCCTGTCGGCGACGGCCTTCACGCGCGTTTCTCCGCTGTGAAGCGCACCTACAGATATTTCATCCACACCAGCAAAGACCCCTTCGCGAGGCATTTCTCCGTGGAGACCCACTATCCGCTCGACTTCGACTTGATGAACGAGGCGGCAGAGCGGCTCACGCGCTTCACCGACTTCAAAGCCTTTTGCAAGGCCGACAGCGACGCGCGCACCACCATCTGCCACGTCACCACGGCACGATGGGTACAGACCTCGCCCACGGAGTGGTATTTCGAGATAAGTGCCGACCGCTTCCTGCGCAACATGGTGAGGGCTGTCGTCGGCACTTTGTTCGACGTGGGGCGTCACAGGGCGACCCTCGAAGAGTTTCTCGGCATCATGGCCAATGGCACGCGCTCCGACTCAGGCGAGTCGATGCCGGCCAAGGGACTCTTCCTCTGGGACGTGGAATACTGACGCAGGGCGCGAAGCGACACCCATACGTCCTCGTCGCGACCAATGGCCTCCGTGATCTTGCGCGTCAAGGCAAGCACGTGGGCAGTGGAGTCGAGCACGTAGCCGGAGCGGGTGTTCCTGCCAAGCAATATGTCGCCCACGGTGTCTGCAGCCTTGTTGCCAGGCCGGATGAAGACCGAGGGAAAGCCAGGCACGCCCACGAGCTGTGGCAGCCACCTGCCCCACTCGCGACTTGGCGTCACCAGCAGGCGGTAGCGACCGTTGGGCACGGCCATTGGCGCGCGCTCGCGCCACCGCAGTATCGTGGTGAGCGGACGATGGCTATTCAAATGGCGGCAGGCGGGCTCGAGGGTGTCGCAAAAGGGCACGTTGTCTACCCATAGCCTGCCGATGGTGTAAGATGGCTTAAGATAAAGCCGCTTGATCACTATTTCCATTTCTCCTCCTTCGTCTTAGGTTATCGTGACAATGACATCGTGACAGCCGGGCTTCCTGGGCTTGCCAGCAACGACGCGACGTTGACCCGCTTTTCCCACGTGTTTTTGGCGACCTTGGTTATCCAATTGGCCTTCTTCCATACCGAAATAGTTTGCGTCAGGCAATGAACGGTGGCGTCGGGTTTCTGCCTCTTGACGTCATCGAGAGTGAAACGCTGCGAAAGGTTGTCGAAGATGATGCCGTTTTCGGTCCTCCTCTGTTGCCGCTCGTTGGCCTTGACGGTGTTGTCATAGAATTTATCGGCGAGGAAATGCATCTGACTCTGGAAAACGTATTCCGTCATCAATACAGTGAACTCCACCACGGCATTGGTCTCCTTGCCCGTGAGCAAATAGGCCACCGCGCCACAGCGGAAACCTATCACGGCGGCGCGCTTGCGGAAGAAGTCTCCCGCCTCAGGCATGCTTGAGGCCATGTCGATGATAATCCTCTTGTTTTCCCATTCCGCGAGAGCCGCGTTGACTTTTTTAAGCTTCAGTGTGCCCTTGGCGGTGCTCAGCTTCTCCACAGCCTCGGCTATGCGCTTTATGTCCTGGGCGGACAGTTGCTGCTCCTTGGCGAGGGGCTCAAAAAGATGGTATGGCATTTCGGCGAAACACACGCGCGACGCCAAGCCACCTTCTATGGAGTCGCCATCGAAGAACTTATCAAAAGCGCGCTTGGTGCCAGTGGCCGACCAATTGTAGAGTGCCCGTACCGTGCCGCTATACGATTCCATGGAGAAATAGTCTTGCCCCATTTCGCCTCCGTCGAAACCTGTGGTGTAGAACGCGCGCTTGTCTGACCAATAGCCGCGACTGTTTGTGTTGCTGACCACCGCAAGCTCCTCGCAAAAGCTGAATAGCGTGTGCCCTTGCGCGTTTTCCTGACGCTGTAAGAGCATTGTAAAGCTGATGGTGAACGGTATCTTCTGCTTGAAGACGTGTGGAAGTTCCTGGGCAATCTTTTTATTCTTGTTATTCTTGTTATTATTATTGCACTTTTTCTTGTGTTCCCTCTCTATCGCGTCGGCCTTGGCGGACTCCTCGTCCATCTTCTTCATCCATGGCCCTAAGCGCCTGGCACAAATGCTCTTGCCGCTCGCCGAGTGGCCTATTATTGCCGACATCAGGACTAGGGGTTGGATGGTTCCGTCGCGGTATTCCACCTTCACGTCGCTGGCATAGGCTGCCGCGCAGGGTAGCACCGTGAGCAGCACGGGCAACACCTTTTCGTCGGGCAGGCCAGCGACCGTGTCGCGCAAGCCCCGAGGCAGGCGCTTCCTTATCTTGCGAGCGAGGTCCAGCCGCTGGCTCTCCCAGGTTTTCGCGCAGTCTTCCTCGTCCACGTCCGCATTGGCCGTCGAAGACGAGTTGAGACACTCCACGCGAATCTTCGCAAGCTGCCTGGGCAGGGGCTTGTTTGCCTCAAGGTATTTGCCGTAGAAGTCGGCGACGAGCGATTGGCAGTCGGGCTCCTGGGCAAACGATGGCATGCGCCGCTCCACTACCTGCCGCATGAGCTCCTGGGACACCACCTTGCAAATGCCGGTGGAGAGCACGGCTGTCAAGTTGTTGTGGCGACGACCTGCGACATCAAGGGCGTCGGGCGACACACCAGCCATGCGTTGGCACACCTTGTCGAATATCTCCTGCGCTTGCCGAAGGTCCATGTCGTCTTGTATGGAGGATAGGGAAGGTTGGCTGGATGGCTGGGGAGTGGATGGTTGTGGAGTGGCAGGTCGTGGAGTGGCTATGGCAGACGATTGCGCTGTGGGCATGCTTTTCTGCGGGTCGTCCGTACGGTGAAACAGCAGCTCCTCGTCTATGTAAGAGAAATAATCTCGCGGCACGGCAAACGAGCTTCTGGCCACGTCCTTGACGGCCTTGTCGTACCCCTCTGGCAACCTTGGGTCTCCCTTAAGCCCGAGCGAGTTGAAAATGCGCTCGTTGGCTTCCGCCCGTGGCTCGCCAGGTTTCAGCTCGTATATCACGTGAAGGCCTTCCTGCCCAGGGGAGAGGTGCACGAGCGCTATGCCAAGCTCTTTCTCACGGCCTTTTATCTTGTCGTTGTAAATGTCAATGGGGGCGCACTCCATGTGGTCTATGTCCATCGTGGCAAGGCCTGAGGGTTCCATGCAATCTGCTTTGCGCTTGCCCGATGGCGAATGGCCACCGAAGACGAAGGCAGGCAAGAGCTTTTTCTTTTCGGCTTTCAGTTTTTCAAAACGGGCTTTCATTGCCGCGCGCTCGTCTTCGGTGATGTCATCCTGCCTCATCCCTTGTTTCATTTGCTCATGGGCATCGGCTATCACAGCGCACGCCTTTACCACGTATGGAGAGTCGATAATCTCGTGGAATGCCTTTTCATCGCACAAGCGCGTGCTGTCAGTCACGAGGTTTTGGCAATCGAAAAGCCTGACGTCAGTCCTTCTGTAGGCTTTCAATGCTGCTTCAATAGGTTTTTCAATGTTAACAGAAAATTCTCTTCCTGCATTGATAATTGTGTGATGGCTTTGTGTGTTATATGCCATTTTTAAATTGATTTTTTAGTGCCCTCGATTGGGCGTTAATTGATAAGTGAGCAAGATATAATAATATTTTTCGTGTCTTGCTCACGAGGGAGTTTCCCTCCTTTCGTTAGCAAAATTAGCAAAACGTTTTTAATAATGCAAATATTTCAGCATTTTTCTTGTAACCTTTTTTTACTCTTACTGTATATTAGCGAGAAAGGTGCTTGTAGTTAAAGTATTGGTTTAATGATATGGTAAAACAATCTTATTTATTTCGTTTTACAAGTGTAATTATTAGTTGACTATGAGAACATGAGTGGAAAATATACAGAGTATAAAAATGCAAGAAAAGAGTATAAGAATGACAAAACGTATTATAATTTCCAAAGATTCCATAAGATTCCCGAAGATTCCATATTGTAGTATGTTATATTTTTGCGTTTTTTTTCGCAAAGCTGGACATGCTGTCGCCAAACAATAATTTAGCTTTCAATAAAATGATGAGGCAGGAAAAATCATGGTCATTTTATCACGATAAGGAATGGCACCCACGAATGCAGGCAAAATGTGGCGATGAGGCCTTCCAGCAAGAGGCTATCAGCTTTGCACCAACAATATTATCAATACAATATTTTTCCCTAAAATATAAATATGTTCGCGCGTACATCTTTATAAAAGGTCTTTTAGTCTTGTCTCCTTTTGCATGGAGGCTCCATGAAGAGATTATCCTCTTTTCATTTCTCGCTCTTCCTTTTTCAGGGGCTGAAAACCTTATCGTGATAAAATGACCGTGATTTTCTCGCTCCCATCTCCTCCCCTCTTGCGTTTGCCGTCGCCATTTCGCCCTGAAGCCCTCGCTTTTCGCCCTCGAATCCGTTGCCTGTTGCCCTTGAAGCCCTCGTGATTCGCGGCAAAAGGCGCGTCTCGATTAGCGCCCAAGGTCAAAGAAAACAAGAAACCAGCTGCATGGCCGGCGAAGCGGAAATGAAAAGTCGGGAGTTGTTGTCCGAGAAAAGCGAAAAACGGCTTTTTCTCAGGCAAAATGGCTAACTTTGCATTTGTAAGACAAGAGCTCTGTCAAAACACTACTTTTTATTAACTTCTAAAAACCAATGGATTATGGCAATTTTTTACAGGAAACAGCAATTCAAGATCGAAGGTTCCCAATCTTACGGCAAATGGTTTGGCAAGGCTGTCAGCATGGGTGATGTAGACACCCGTCAGCTCGCCGAGGAGATAAGCCACTCCACCACCGTGACCCGCTCCGACATCATGGCTGTGCTCATCGAGCTTTTCGAGGCCATGAAGCGCCATCTGCAAGCCTCGCACACCGTGGTGCTGGATGAGATAGGGTCGTTCAAGGTGGGCATCAAGTGCAAGGCCACCGAGAAGGCCGAGGATTTCACCTCGTCAAAGATCAGCGGCTATCGCGTGCTCTTCAAGCCCGACACGAAGTTTGTGGCCAATGGCCAAATCAGTCTCAAGGGCAAGCGCAAGGGCAGTTTCGTGAAGAGCCTGCTCGAAGGCGTGAAGGCCGAGGAGCTTCCCTCCGCGACGACGGACACCGCGGAAAGCACTGAGGGCAAGACGGATTAGACATAAAAGGCCAAGGCTGGCACTTTCCCACGCTCGTGAGAGGTGTCAGCCTTATCCGTCCGCCGCTTTTTGTGGCCTATTCGCCTTCGTCTCCGGTGTTCAGGATGACGGTGGTCACCCCGATGTTGAACACGGTGCCATTGTCTATGGCTCGTCTTTCCCTTGGGTCCATGCGCTCGCCGTTGACGAAGGTGCCATGGTTGGACGGGCCGTCGCGAAGCACGTATTTCAGCTGCCCGCGCTTGTTTCGCGACACGTTGATCACGCAGTGCAGCAAGTCCATTGTCAAGTCGCCTGTTTCTATCGGCATGGAAATCTTATTGCCCTTCATGTACCTGCCAATGGTGTTGTCGCCCATCCGCAATGGCAACACTTGCTTGTAGCAGTAGTCGTTTTCTATGACCGTTATGCTTCCGCACCCATTGTCGTTGGCCTTGGCGTCTTCCTCCGGGTTCTCGTCGTCTTGCCGTGGCCGCACTTTCGACGTGCCAAGGCGGATTCCGAACTGCTTGCCGCAATAAGGGCATGTGAAAATCAAAGTGGACGAAGAATTATACTTGGTCTCATCGAAAGTGATAAACTCGTCACATTTCGGGCAACGTACTCTTTTCATGGAAAATGTATTAAGACTAATAGCAACCGGCAAGCTTATTTCCGCTCAACCACCCAAGCCCCGGAAAACTCTTCGCAGTCGCGAAGCTTCTGAAGATATTTCATGGCATCTTCATGAGTGTGGAAAGCCCCCATCAGGACCTTCACATGGGCGCGTTGGCATACATGCACATCCTTGAACCCTCGCTGGGTCAATTCCGCGGCATACGCCATGGCGTTGGCCTTTGACACACGGCTTGCCACCACGATAGAGAAGCATGGGCCTGAGAGCGGCTCGTCGCTTGGCTCATTGCTTGAATCAATGTTTTTATCTTTCTGGTTATCAAGCTGCTTAACGGCTTGCGAACTAACTTTTATCGCATTTTCCACACCTTGCCTGCCAGTGGTCATCTCATGTGGCATGACACGATTGAGCAAGCGGAAGTCGATATTGTTGCCGGCCATCTGAGCGCTATTCACCAAGGGAGAAGGCACGAGCAAGAACAAGATCGCCGCAATGCACGCCACGGCCACGTTGCGCCAAAGGGCGATGACACGCTGGGTATGCCTCTTGTCGTAATCGCCATTGCCCCTGACGCTCACGCCATCTCTTTCGGCCACAGGTTGCCCGGCACCGACGACGGACCACGGCTTGGCTGCCATGTCGCGCAGCTCGCCCAACGTCTTCATGCGGAAGCAATCGAGACCATAAAGCTCCGGAGTGAGTATGCCAGCCTTGCAAGGCGTGAACTCGTAGTTGCCCTCACCGTTTACGCTAACAGTCCCTATGCCGTTGAATTCATAGTAACCGTCGGTGGAGATGCGTTTTTTCAATTCTCCTACTTCTCTCTCCACCCGTTGGCAAGCCTCAGGGTAGCTCATGTCATATGAATCCGCATACGATTGGGCCAACAGCGAATCGTTGACCGTAACCCTGGGATTGAAGCCAATGCTACGTATCGGCGGAAGGAAGCTCCCGTCAACCTCATCCTTTCGAGCGTCAACATATTGAGCCATAAATCCCCCAAATCCAGGCACTATGACACAATCGTTGCTCAAAAGCAGTATCTCTATATGTCGATTTATCTCTATCACTTTTGCAAAAGTATGAAAAAGGGACATATCCTCCAAAAAAACATTGGCCAAAATAAATAAAAACAAAATATTGTCTGTCCGTGTTGCTTGTTATGAAAAAGTTTGTTATCTTTGTGCCAACATAAGTTTATAAGAGAATTAATATAATGATTTACGAAGAGACGCATATCAAAGGAGTTTGGACTATAACGCCAAGGATTTTCAATGATGAGCGAGGATACTTTTTCGAGGCTTGGAAGCAGGCTGACTTTGACAGCCACGTGGGCTATCACGTTGATTTTGTCCAAGACAACGAGTCCAAGTCTTCCTATGGGGTGCTCCGCGGTCTCCATTATCAAAAGGGCCCATACTCACAGGCCAAGCTCGTGCGGGTAATAAAGGGGCGGGTCATTGACGTGGCTGTCGACTTGCGCCGCTCGTCTCCCACTTTCGGCAAGCATGTCGCCGTGGAACTGTCCGAAGACAACAAGCGCCAGCTGTTCATCCCGCGTGGCTTCGCCCATGGCTTTCTCGTCCTGAGCAAGGAAGCCATCTTCACCTACAAGGTTGACAACCTGTACGCGCCCCAACATGAGGCAAGCATCAAGTGGAACGACGAGACCATCAACATAAATTGGCCCATAGACCCCAAGGACATAGTGACAAGCGAGAAAGACCTCAAGGGCAAGACCTTCGCGGAGGCAGACATGTTTGAATAGGAACAACATTATTATGAGGTATTCTTTATTGCTGCTTTTCGCCATGCTGCTGTTAAGCATCAGCTCATGCCGGAAAAGTGGCGACAAAACACAGGAAGCAAGACAGGAAGACTTTGCCGCGAAGAAGATGCTCCAAGGCATTTGGGTGGATGAGGATGAGCAAGACGTGGCATTCAAGGCCAAGGGTGACACCATATTCTATCCAGACTCAACCTCACAGCCTGTCTATTTCCAGATAATAGGCGACACTCTGGTCTTGCACGGAGCAAACGAAGCGAAATACCCCATCGTGAAACAGACGCGCCATCTCTTCGTGTTTCGCAACCAAAATGGCGACGAAGTGAGATGCGTGTTGAGCGATGACCCCGACGACGCCTCATTTTTCTCCTCAAAGCGCCCATTGCCAATAAACCAGAACCAGCTCATCAAGCGAGACACGGTAATTGATTATAACGGAGAGCGTTATCACTGCTACGTTCAAGTAAATCCAACCACGTATAAGGTAATCAGTCCCTCATATAATGACGACGGAGTGGAAGTGGACAATATTTATTACGACAACATCATCAACCTCAACGTGTTTCATGGGGCACAAAGGCTTTTCGGGGGTGATTTCAAAAAAAGGCAATTCACGAAATGGGTGCCGTCACAATTCCTGAATGGGAGCATATTGAGCGATCTCACCTTCGACCATTGTGACGAAAGGGGAATCCACTACACGGCCTCATTCATAAAGCCAGGAGACAGCATGGGCAGCTATCAAGTGGACGTGATGGTCAATTACAAAGGGCATTTAAAAATAGAATCAAAATAAAATATCAGCAAATATAATATAACCGCTTATGGTGAGACGTATACTTTTTGCCGCCTTCGTGGGAATGCTTATCTCTCCTTGCTCGTCGAGCGCGGAGACGGTTTCCTCGGCATTGCTGACAGAGGCTTCTTCCACATTGGGGGTCAACATATATTTTTCCGGTACCACGCTGCGTGTCGTGGGAGGGGCAAACCTTACCCTGTCCATATACAGTCTTACCGGCACGAGGGTAATGTGCCAGAAGATAGACGGAGATGACAAAAGCTGGAATCTCAACCTTCAGCGTGGTTGCTATATTGTTAAAGTTGGCAATGTGGTCAGGAAAATTGCGGTCGCTTAAATTCGCGTTGGCAATATTGTTGTTGTCGGCTTTTGGCGTATCTTGCGAAGAAAGAAAGACAAGTCCTAACAAAGGCTTGTCTTTGTCTTATTACGACTCCATGTCCATACCCGCCTACGGCATATCAGCTGGCAAGGTGAGGCGAGAGCTGCGCAAGATGATAGGCAACGACAGAGACAGCACACTAAGTGATTTCTATGTAAAGAAATATTACAGCGAACACGGCTCCTTGGCATGGATAAGCAGGAAAGGTGTAAGCAAGAGCGCGGACAGTCTACTGTCAAGGTTGAATGAGGTCAGGAAGATAGGCTTCAATCCAAGGCAATTTAGAGTGTCTGAAATCAGCCACGACTTGAAAAGAGCTCACGAGCTCCGATTCGACGACGCTCATCCAGCGGCGAAGGTCCTTGCCAGATTGGAATACAACCTGACCAAGGCACTGTTTCGATATTCGTCCGGGCAACGCTTTGGATATACAATTCCCTCAAATCTCCTGAATCGCCTTGACCCTATCGACCCCCACGATTCTTCTTGCAAAGCTTATCATCAGCTCTACGCGCTCGACAGTCCGAGACCGAACAAGAGATTCTATGAGGAAGCCTTGCGGCACGCAAGCCAAGGAATGATAAAGCCCTTTCTTGATTCTTGTGAGCCACAATCACCTTTATACAAGAAAATCCTTGGCACGCTTAACAGCGATTCAGCAAAGTCGTTTAACCGCACGTTGTTGCTCGTGAACCTGGAGCGCGCTCGCTGGAGGCTTAAAGACTATCCATGGAATCATGACAGATACGTGCTCGTGAACTTGCCGTCCATGCACCTTGTAGCACATGGCAAGGACAGCACATTCGCATTGCGCATAGGTTGTGGAGCGTCCAAGACGAAGACCCCCTTGATGGAAGGCTTCATAAACAGGATTGACATCAACCCACAATGGATCATGCCACGGAGCATTGTGAAGAAAAACATTGTTCACAGGCTTGGTGATGTGGGTTGGTTTGCCTCCAAGCACTATTTCATACGCGACCGTGCCTCAGGAAAGATTGTCAGCCCCGCAGCCGCTTCCGCTTCCGCCCTGCTCAGTGGCAGCCAGCTGGCCATTCAAGAGGGCGGTGAGGGCAACGCGCTGGGCAGGATCATATTCCGCTTCAACAATGGGCTGTCCATCTATCTCCACGACACCTCATCGAAAGAGATATTCGACAAGTCAAACCGTGACGTAAGCCATGGCTGCATTCGCGTGGACAGGCCGTTCAAGCTTGCCACTTTCCTCCTTGGCAACAATGAGAAGGTCATCCGTCAGGTGTGGTACTCCATTAATGCGGACGTGTCATGCTTAGGTAAAAACAAGGGTGAACTATCCGCGGAACAGCAGGACGTAGCCGACACGCTTAAGCGTGACATGCTCATAGGCAAGGCGAAGGTTGCCCCTTCCGTCCCGGTCTACCTGTGGTACTACACGCTATACCCTGACGCCAATGGCATGTTAAGAAGCCATAAGGACATTTACGGTTACGATCAAGTCATTTTCGGCTACCTCAAAAATTACTTATAGGGGTCCCCGAGCATTCCAAGCTGAAGTAGCGGAAGATGGCGCCACTGCACACAGTCAAAAATTGGCAGCCTATTGGAAAAAGCAAGCCACGGCTCATATTCGAGTCGTGGCTTATAAAATTTTATATTAATGACTTTAAAGCCATCCCAACAAATACTTTAGACTAAGTACTGGGAACTGATGCTCTTGTTGTCTACCACCCTGCGAATGGTCTCTGCAAACAACCCTGCTACGCTGAGCTGCTTAACCTTAGAGCAACGCTGCGTATAAGGAATGGAGTCGGTAAACACTATTTCCTCCAAGGCTGAGTTCTGCACACGCTCAGATGCGGGTCCACTCATTACGCAATGAGAAGCGCATGCCCTGACGCTCTTTGCGCCACCCTCCAACATGATGTTCGCGGCCTTGGTTATAGTGCCAGCCGTGTCAACCATATCGTCAACAATGACGACATTCTTGTCCTTCACGTCACCAATAATCTGCATGCTCTCTACCACATTAGCGCGAGCGCGGGTCTTATTGCAAAGCACCAATGGACAGCCCAGGTACTTGGCATAAGTGTTGGCACGCTTTGAACCGCCTACGTCAGGAGACGCTATGACGAGGTCTTTAAGGTGAAGGCTCTGAACGTAAGGAAGAAGAATGTTGCTTGCATAGAGATGGTCAACTGGCACGTTGAAGAACCCTTGAATCTGATCGGCATGAAGATCCATCGTGATGAGTCGGTCTATGCCAGCGGCAGCCAACATGTCAGACACGAGCTTTGCGCCAATGCTCACGCGAGGCTTATCCTTGCGATCCTGTCTTGCCCAACCGAAGTAAGGAATGACAGCGATGATGTGGCTTGCCGACGCGCGCTTAGCGGCGTCAATCATCAAGAGCAATTCCATGAGGTTGTCGGAATTTGGGAACGTGCTCTGTACAAGGAAAACGTCCTTTCCACGGATTGACTCCTCGTAGGAAACGGCAAACTCTCCATCTGAGAATTTTGTAACTACAAGATTGCCAAGTGGACACCCCAACTCCTGACAAATTTTCTCTGCCAAATAGCGTGTGTTAGTGCCAGAGAACACTAAGAAAGAGTTTTTTTCTTCACTCATTTTTGTGATTTTATAATAGAAGTGTGTTGCAAAAGTATGAATTTTCCTGCATATCAGCAATAAAATAGGAAAATAAAAATTATCTTTGCATAAAATATTGATTCATGCATATTAATCTTACAACTTTCGACGGCCTGAAACGCCCAGCTTACATTCTTGAGGAGTCACGTTTAAGACGAAACCTGCAGTTGATTTCCCATGTCGCCAAATCTGCCAATGTTGAAATCATACTTGCTTTTAAGGCCTACGCACTGTGGAAAACATTCCATATTTTCAGGGAATACATTTCAGCGACTACAGCCAGTTCTCTTTACGAGGCAAGACTTGGGAAGGAAGAGTTTGGCAGTGCCACGCATACGTTTTCACCAGCATATACTGAATACGAAATTGAAGACATAGCCAAATGTTCCAGTCATCTGACGTTCAATTCGTTAACGCAAATGGAACACTTAGCCGGCAGGGCTTTGAAGGCAAACCGTTCTTTGAGCCTGGGACTGCGCATAAACCCAGAATACAGCGAAGTGGGGACGGACATTTACAATCCATGCGCTCCTGGTACAAGGTTTGGTGTCTGCTCCGACAAGCTACCCAGCCACCTACCCGACTACATAGAGGGTTTCCATTGCCACTGCCATTGCGAGAGCGGTTCCGACGTCTTCGCGCGCACGCTCGGCCACATAGAAGGGCGTTTCTCGCCATGGTTCAAGCAACTGAAATGGATTAATTTTGGAGGTGGACATCTCATGACACGAAAAGATTATGACGTGCGATTTCTGATAGACACACTAAACGATTTCCATCATCGTTATCCTTGGCTAAAAGTCATTCTCGAGCCAGGAAGTGCTTTTGGGTGGCAAACCGGACCTCTTGTCAGTCAAGTAGTGGACATAGTAGAAAACAGGGGCATTAAGACCGCAATCCTGAATGTCAGTTTCACTTGCCACATGCCCGATTGTTTGGAGATGCCTTACAAACCTGCCGTAAGGTTCGCCAAGACGCTTGACGATAACGTCGGTGAGCATGTCTACCGTTTAGGCGGCAATTCTTGCCTTAGCGGTGATTTCATGGGCTACTGGCAATTTGACCACGAGTTGACAATAGGTGAGAATGTCATCTTCGAGGATATGCTCCATTACACGACGGTGAAAAGCAATATGTTTAATGGCATTTCTCATCCTGCCATAATGTTGGCAAAAGAGAATGGAGACTTGTCCGTGCTCAAAGAGTTCACCTACGAGGACTATAAGAACAGAATGGATTAACCCTTGAAAACGGTTATGGACATTTGTTAGCTACGAGCATGATTATCGTGCGGAATGTGCAGCCCCCATAAAAACAATTTAGGCTGTAAGCCCCATTTAGCGAGAGACTTACAGCCTAATATAATGATTATAAATAGATTACCCCTTATTCCTCCACGGCAGCCTGCGCCGCGGCCAAGCGTGCTATTGGCACACGGAACGGAGAACAACTCACGTAATCAAGGCCAACACGGTGGCAGAATTTCACCGACGAAGGCTCGCCGCCATGCTCGCCGCAAATGCCACACTTCAATGTCGGATTTGAGGAACGGCCTTTCCTTACGCCCATCTCGACAAGTTGGCCAACACCCGTCTGGTCAAGCACCTGGAATGGATCCACCTCCAAAATCTTGTTGTCAAGATAAGTCGGGAGGAATCTGGCCACGTCGTCACGACTGTAACCAAACGTCATCTGTGTCAAGTCGTTGGTACCAAACGAGAAGTAATCAGCATGCTTGGCGATCAAGTCAGCCGTGAGTGCGGCACGCGGAATCTCTATCATCGTGCCAAGCTTAAACTCGATGCTCATTCCTTTTTCTTGGAAGAGTTCCTTGGCGGCTGCCTTTATGACCTCTTGCTGCGACTCAAGTTCCTTAGCCGTGCCAACGAGAGGCACCATTATCTCAGGACGTGGGTTAAAGCCTTCCTTTTTCAAGCGCAAAGCCGCGCCAAGGATAGCCTTTGTCTGCATTGCCGTAATCTCTGGATAGGTGATGCCAAGACGACAGCCTCTAAGACCAAGCATTGGATTTACCTCAGCAAGCGAAGCCACACGCTTCTGGATAAACTCCAAACTCGTGCCCATCTCCTGTGCCATAGCCTGCTGGCCTTTCAAATCATGAGGCACAAACTCGTGGAGAGGAGGGTCGAGAAGCCTGATGTTCACAGGCATTCCATTCATGCACTTCAAGATGCCGTAGAAGTCGTTTTCCTGCAAAGGAAGGAGCTTTTCAAGAGCAATCTCACGGCCAGCCTTATCGTTGGCGAGAATCATCTCGCGCATGGCCTTAATCTTGTCGTTGTCGAAGAACATGTGCTCCGTACGGCAAAGGCCAATGCCAATCGCCCCAAAGTTTTTAGCCACCTCAGCGTCATGAGGAGTGTCAGCGTTGGTGCGAACAACCATTCGAGTGTACTTATCGCACAGCTTCATGAGTTCCGCGAAATCGCCAGACACCGTAGCCGGCTTGGTTGTCACTTCACCTTTATACACCTCACCAGTGGATCCATTGAGCGAGATGTAATCTCCCTCATGCAGCACCACGCCGTCAATTTCCACGGTACGAGCCTTATAGTCTACCGCAATTGCCCCGGCACCAGACACGCAGCACTTGCCCATGCCACGAGCCACTACGGCAGCGTGCGACGTCATGCCACCACGAGCCGTAAGAATGCCTTCTGCCGCCGACATGCCCGCCAGGTCCTCAGGCGAAGTCTCAATACGCACCATGACGACATTGTGGCCTTCATCGTGCCACTTCGTAGCGTCATCGGCAAAGAAGACCACCTGACCGCAAGCGGCACCAGGCGAAGCTGGCAAGCCCCTTGTCAAGACCTTGGCCTTTGACAATGCCTCTTTATCGAATACAGGATGAAGAAGCTCATCAAGCTTGTTGGGCTCACAGCGCTCAATCGCTGTCTTCTCGTCTATTTCTCCTTCATGCAGCAAATCCATGGCAATCTTCACCATTGCCGTGCCAGTTCGCTTGCCGTTACGCGTCTGCAAGAACCACAACTTGCCTTCCTGCACGGTGAACTCCATGTCTTGCATATCGTGGTAATGCTTCTCAAGCTTGTCCTGCAAAGCGTTAAGCTGCCCATATATCTCGGGCATTGCCTCCTCCATCGACGGGAATTTTGCCACGCGTATTTCCTCGGATATTCCCTGCTGCTTTGCCCAACGCAAGGACCCCTCTTTTGTAATCTGCTGTGGCGTGCGTATTCCGGCAACAACATCCTCGCCCTGCGCATTGACAAGATACTCGCCATTGAAGCGATTCTCACCTGTGGCGGCATCTCTGCTGAAGCACACTCCCGTTGCCGAAGAATTGCCCATGTTGCCAAACACCATCGCCATGACCGTGACGGCCGTGCCCCACTCCTGCGGAATGCCCTCCATCTTACGATAAAGGATAGCGCGGTCGTTCATCCAAGAGTCAAATACCGCGCAAATGGCGCCCCACAATTGATCAATTGGATTTTCCGGGAACACCTCTCCCGTGCGCTCCTTGATGGCCGTCTTGAAGAGGCTAACCAACTCCTTAAGCTCATCAACGTTCATCTCGTTGTCGAGCACGATGCCGCGCTTTGCCTTGACGCTCTCTATGATAGCCTCAAAAGGATCGATGTCGTCCTTATTCACAGGTTTCATGCCGAGCACCACGTCACCATACATTTGCACGAAACGACGATAACTGTCGTAAGCGAAAC
>ERZ808270.90-NODE-90-length-58304-cov-32.689402_pt1 | contig 58304 bp, 40 predicted proteins | sample MGYA00521082_ERZ808270 | MGnify/ENA primary metagenome ERZ808270 (study PRJEB31516, sample SAMN03275594) | gut metagenome | biome: mammalia-associated habitat; material: feces | host: Papio cynocephalus | place: Kenya | collected 2012-07-27 ... | reverse complement strand
GTCCAGGTACTTATAAAAAATATTAAATCATATTGTTGCGGATTTTAGGATATTTTCTCTTCGGGTAAAGTTTAATACTAAGACTTTCGCCTACTATACTTTCAAGCTTAATTCTTCATTCTCTGAATGTCCTCAAGCGACAATTCTGTCGCATCAGACACTTGCTGGTCGGAAAGCCCCATTGCCAACATGCGGCGAGCTGTGGCTACTTTCTCTTGGTGAATATCAAATTTTCGGGTGGCATATATATCACGCATATTCTTGATGTCCTCGTCGTAAAGATCCAATTCCTCGCGAGAGAGCTTGCGGAGGTCGCCTATCTCTGCCAACTTGCGGAACACGGGGTATTTCTCACGGAATGGCATCTGTTCAAACATGTTCATATTCTTCACTATATAAATCCAACAATCAAATATATCCAAACACTCTGCCTCCGTATGCTTGTCGAAAAGCGGCAGTTGGAGGTATACAATACGCATCCTGTCGGACACTCGCTGGCGAGTTTGCAGGTCGGTGAGCACCAAGTCGGTGCGGAAACCTTTAAGTACCGGGCTGTCTGACACGAAGTCCATGAAGCACACTGTGTAGACTGGCGCCAGATGGTAATCCCACACGCCTTTCACTCCCTGTCCAACGATGGCACGAGCGGTATACTACAAAGCCCTGTCGGCAAAGAACTCCTGCTCCTTCTTCTGCATCTCCACGATGATGTGCTTGCCCTCATCGGTGATGCAATAGACGTCGAAGATTACACCTCGGTCTTCCGAACGTAAGCCAAGTTTCTCGGTCTTGGCGAACGTCACGTCCTTGATTACTAACTCGCCCTCAAACAGTCCGTTCAGGAATGTTATTAGGCATTCTTTCGTGTCCTCGCTTCCAAATATTCGCTTGAAAGCCCAGTCTACACGAGGGTCTATATATCTTGCCATCTGCTAACGGTTTTTAAGGTCGTGGATGCAATATTGCTGTTCGTTGGCAAAGTTACGCTTTTATTTTGAAACCGCCAAACTTTCACAAGAAAAAAATAAAAAACATCCTCTGTCATGCCATAAAACAATGACCTACACATTTGACATAGTTGAGAGCTAATAAATGGTTATGCCTCCACCTATGCCTTTGTCTAATATTAAATTAATACCAATGTATATGTCGTTTCTTTTATCTTTGGCGGGGGTGATGATGTACATCTTTCCCTTTTGGGAGTCGAGTTTTCTCTTGAGTGTGCAAAAGTTGTAGATGTTAATTTCCATCACATCGTTCTTTCCATATTTTACTTCCCCAAGTTTGTTTCCTTTTTCATCAAAAATGTCGTTTTCGTTTTGGCTTGAGAAAGTAATCTCTCCAATGCTTTCATGAGTCTCTTTGTTATAGATGCCGAGGCTCCATAAATGGTAGGATTGCTCATTCACCTCATACAGAGAATCAACCTTCTCAGGAGTGTTAGACAAATAATATTTGTTGTCACTATGATTCATGCATGGGACAATCATGCCTTCGTCATCATCTTTGCAACTAGTTGCTAGGATTGCAAAAATGCTGAGCAAGGCTATAAGCGAGAAACTATAGCATGCAAGACGCTTACCAATTCTTTTCTTTTTCATAAGCATAAGTATAATATTTTAATTTTTTAGGAAAGCACATGCCGTAAATGTCATTAGCGTGCTCTTTATCCCATTTTTTATTAGATGTAAGCAGGTAAGCAACTTTTTGGTCTTTGTATCCATATCCCCAACCATAGTTTATATGAAAATAGTAATAAGAATCTCCTGAAAAACGAATGTACCCGTCTGCTAGCAAAGCATGTCCATCTACATAATGTTTGGTAGGCCCCCATCCATGTTCAGCCCTATAACCGGAAACAACAATAACTCCATGCTTAGTTCTTAAAACATCGACAGCACGTCCTGCGTCATAGTCTTTGATTCCATATTTTGAAAAAATTGGAGATAGTTTTGAAGTGTTGGTACCAGAACTTTTAACGCCACATAGTTCATCCCTGCTTCTTGTCCTATTTTTGAGACTAATTTCGCAATTTCATCTTGCGCTTTAGCTGTTGGGTATTCTTTTACCACTTCATCCCATGAAGTAATTTCTGGTACGGATGGTCTTAGCACTGTTAACGCTTGAGCACCAGCTATGGCCACACAGCCAGCCACTGCTTGTTTGTTATCAGATGTAAAGCAATACTTGTTGTAAGGATAACGTTGATTCCAATATACTTTGCATTTTGGCTCTAAACGTTCCATAATCTTTGCATTGCTAGCCTTGTCGGAAGGTATTAATATACCATCTTCTGTGTAGTTGTAGGTGACTCCCTGAGCTAGAAATGAGATGTCGCTTTCATCGTTATTATCATTGTAGAGCTTATCCAAGTCTATGGATTGTTCTTGAGGGAAGTAAACCAATGGGCGAACCTTGTCTCCTTGCTGAGCGATGATGATGCTTCCATTTTCACCAGTCATAGATACGGCATAGACTTTCGTTTCTTCTCCATCTGTACCTCTAGTTAAGCTATTCAGAGTTAGTGAATCTTTTTGTGTTATAGCAATGTTATCATTGTTTGCACATCTTGTGCCATCATTGTTGTTTACATTTTTGGCAAAGTTGATAGCAACTTTGTCTATCAAGTCTTGACTTGATTCTTTTGTCTTTTGCTCTGCATTGTACTCATCGGAATCAGAGCATGATGCAAAACTCATGATAGAGCATAGCATCAAGATTAGAAATTTGAACTTTTTCATGATTAACTTGTCTTTATTATTAATTTTGTTTTCTTTCCTAGTTAAGACTATGGAATTCTCAAATACCCCTACTTCATTTCACATGATTTTTCTGATTTTCGTAATTTTTTGTATTAAGTGCATAGCCTCCAATAACACCGCAGCCATTAATTATATTAGAATAGGTGGGATGAATAAAGGATAACCCATATTTTCCAAACTCATTGTTGTTGTGATCATTGATGGTCTTGAAGAATTCATACATTGACTGGGTTATGTGATATAGTTGCACTTGATAATAACCTCTATTTTCCTCGATATTCAGATGTAACGTATATGTAGAGTCGTTGAGGAAGCTGGAATTGTCGAAGATGTAAAAGTCATCATAGAAATTTCTATCCTCGTCAAAGACAGGAATGCCCATAATGTAATTGTTGAGAAGAGGCTCTGAATAGGTGTTGATTTCGCACTTTCCCCAATGTTCTTGGTCCCAACTGCCCAATACCTTAACAGCATAATAGCTATTTTGATTGGATGAGTTACTGATGTTGATGCAAAGTTGTTGATAAGATTCGCCATCAATCTGAATAGGTCTCGCATATATGGAGTCGATAGTTGGACAGAGGGGAATCTTGGTAGTGCAGGATGCTGTTCCTAAGTTATCTGATTCAACAAGAATCTTTATCTCGTCACTTTCTTTTGGGATAATGGATAGACGATAAATGAATTTATCCCATTCATCTGAGTCATCATTTCTAAGGTATCTAACGCTTTCTTCCTTCTCGTTTACATAACAATGAACCCTTATGTTTTTGGGCTTTTCTCCTATTCCTGCTAAAGGGATGGTGGCAGATACTTGAATATCTGTGGAATCAGTAGTAGAAGGAAAACAGTAAACCAAAAGTTGCGTTTTCTCGTTCAGTCGATTGATGTCGAAGTGGTCTTGGCAAGAACAGAATGTCCAAGCCAAAATCAATGCTATGATGATATGAATTTGATTTTTCATTTTGCTAAGCTGTTTTCAGAATTTATAAGTGTAACTTACTGATGGGATGATAGGGATATACCCATTGCATCTAGCCCTAAATTTACCTTTGTTATCTTGCTTTACATCTACGTACATGGTGTTGAGATGGCAATAGGCATTGTAGAGGCTTACATTCCATATTCGTTCTCTGCCTTTACTTGTCTGATGCTGAAAGTTGGCACCTATATCTAGACGATGATAGGCGGGCAGGGCTGCATTGTTGGGAGAAGGAAAGCGGTAAGCTGTGTCGTACGATGGATGCGAACCTGGCATATTTGGCAATACGAAGCTATTGGATGGAAGAGACATTCGATTGCCAGAGTGGTAAGTCCAAGTACCGTTGATGTCTATTCTGTTGCTTATCTCATAGTTGATGGATAGATTCAACTTGTGGCGATTGTCAAACTTGTCTCTAAACCAACTATTAGTGATGTCGGCGAAATATCTCTTTGACCACGACAGCGTATAGGCTCCATATAGGGACAATTTTTTGCTTCTATATTGAGCGTCCATTTCTATGCCGTATGCTTTGCCTTTTCCACTAAGCACATCTTTTTCCCATCGATTGGCTGGAGGCATTAGTCCCATATAGCTTTGGTACAGCAAGAGGTTATTCGACTTTTTGTGAAATCCCTCTATGCTAAGAATCCAGTATCTAGAAGGTTGGGCATATATGCCTAGGGCAATTTGGTCGGAATGGGCTGGTTGGATACGATTGGTTGTCGGCACCCAATAATCGGTTGGCATATCTAGATATGTACTCGTAATGCGGTGTACATATTGTGTCATTTTTGTATATGACATTTTAACGGATAACTTGTTGCACATTTGATATTTGATGGCAATTCGAGGATCTAGCTGAAAATAGCTGGCTTTATCAATAAGGAAATTTGATATGTTGAAACCTATATTGCCGCTCCATTTGTTACTGATATGCCATTCGTCTTCCGCAAATATCATGATTTCATATGAGTTTCTGATGCTTCTTCCTTTTACCCTCGTAGTGTCTCCTGTCTCTTCTATATCATAATTATATTCCAATGTTTGATATGTTTGTGTCTTGAAATGGTGTGTAGTGTAACTACACCCCAGTCTTAGCTTATGATGGATGTTAGGGTGATATTCGCAGTTTGCTTTTATGCCCCCATCATATATGTTGGACTGGCTATTCTGTTTCAAAATGCTTTTGTATTCGACATCGGTGAAAGATGCGCCAAATACCTCATGGTCTATATACTCTTGTAGCGTATGATTATGGGTAAATGTTCCTATTAAGTTAAAAAACAACTTTGGGGTGATTTGCTGATTCCATCCCAATGCTATATTGGTATTACCCCATTTGAAATCATTGTCGGTTTGGGAAAAGTCATAGTCATATTTTTCTTTGTTGCAAGTGGTGTATTTATCTTGACCAGAATATAAGCTGAAGTATATTTTGCTGTTCGCAGACAAGTGGTGGGTCGCCTTTGCATTGATATCATAGAACAAATATCCCATTGTAAATTTGTTTTGTTTGTTGTGGTTGACGATAGAAAAGATAGGACGGGTAATGAAGTCCAACCAAGAACGGCGCAAACCTAGAGCGAAGGTGGTCTTATCCTTGATGATAGGACCTTCTAAGTTAACTTTACCATCCAATAATCCCAAGGAAATGGAACCATGTATCTTATGTGGATTACCATCTATGGTGCGTACGTCCGTGATGGATGATAAGCGCCCATTGAAGCGAGCGGGAAAACCGCTTTTGTAGAAATCTACATTCTTTACCATGTCTGTATTGAATGAGGAGAATAAGCCCATGGAATGATTAATTTGATATAGGGGGGAGTCGTCGAGCAAGAATAGGTTCTCATCGCTTTCTCCTCCATGTACATATAGTCCCGATGCAAGTTCTATACCCGAAGCCGTGCCAGATACTTGCTGCAACAGTTTTACGACATCAGGTGAACTCAAGAAGGAAAAACCTTTATGAAAGTCTTTTTGTGTAAAAGTTCTTTTACCCATTTGGGTATTGAGCAATGGTGAGTTCATGTCGGCATTTACAATCACCTCGTCTAGGGTGTTGTCGTTGTAAAGATGAATATGAAGTGTTTGGTTTTGAATGAGTTCAATGTCTTTGTGAATCTTTCGTAAACCTAGATAGCTCACCTCCAAACGATGTTTCCCATCGGGCAGTGTTATCGAAAAGAATCCTTGCTCATTGCTCATTGTTGCCGTCTTTGTGTTTTCATCGAATATGGTTGCATTGATGAGTGGCTCTTCATTTTCATCTTTTACATAACCACTTATTGTATGTTTGAGTTTCTTGAGTCTTTTAGAATCATTCTTTTTTGTATTCTCCATTTTACCTCTATTTCCTTCTAATGGAGTGATTATGATATTATTACCTTTTCTAATCCATTTTACGCTATTGGCAGGGAGGTCTAATTTGAGGTTGCTGTCATAGATGATATGCGCTTTAGAATTTTTCCTTAAGTCCTCTATCTTTTGGCGAATCGTGATACCTTGACTATATACGGGGATGTATATAGCCAAGGTTAATAATAGAAATATGAGTTTGATGCACTTCATGACTATACCTTGATTTTATCGTGTATGATTCTTCTTAATATTTACGTGTATGTCAAGAATACTTTCTACTATGTCCTTGGCATCTTTTTCATTTTTTATCTCGATGTCTCCTGTGAGATATTTGTCAGTTGCATCTGTTGTAAGCATCACCTTACAATATTCTGATATTTCTTCCAACGCCTCTTTTATTGGAGTGTGGTCGAAATGGAAGATTCCTGTAGCCCAAGATGTTGGGTTGTTTGCCCATGTTGTGGGGCGAGGGGTATAAGTTCCCTTTTCCAATCTTCCTCCCTCATGTTTCGTTAGAATCAGACCTTGTGAAGGACTTTTCTCGTAGAACCATACTTTACCGCTCTCTACATACACATCTGTAGCTTGTTCCTTTACGTCAACCTGAAAGATAGTTCCTAACACTTTGATATTGCCCAGTTGAGTTTCTATGAAACAAGGATGTTGATTGTCATGATGTATTTGAAAATATGCTTTTCCTTGGAGCTTTAGTCTGCGTTCCCCTTTCTGCAATAGTTCTTGGTTGTAAGAAAGGGTGGAAAAAGGAGCCAATACAATCTTACTACCATCTTTTAGCAAATATGTAAGTGAGGTGTTTGTTGTGGCAATAGTCACTTCATCAGCTTTAGAACTCTTCATATATAATAAGCTGAAGGATAAAGCGATGAGGATAGCTAAAGAGGCAGCAATGGTCATGATGCGTCTTGTGGGGAAGTGCATTCGACGAGATGCACTCGTCAAAACGTAGAAACGCTCGATGGCTTGCTGCGTGTTTAACTTGCCTTCTTGGTAGTATTTCACGACGAATTCTATATGTTTGTCTTCAGCTTGTTTCATTCTCTTCTGCTTGTTGTTTCTATGGATATGACAGTTTTTTCGTAAATACCCTTACTGACAATTAAATAAAAGAGAGTAAGAAATGATAAAATTTTTGGGAATTCTCTCTCAATCGTTTGTAAGCCTTTGTTATTTGCGCCTCTATAGTCTTGATGGAAAGTTGCATTTCTTGGGCGATTTCAGCATACGACATACCGTCTCGTTTGCTCATAAGAAATATTTCACGACATTTCGGGGGTAAGGAGTCGATGGCTGTCCATACATTGGCTTCGATGTTTGCTTGCTCTTCTGCAAGTGCTTGCTCTTCTGATGATATGCCATCGATGTTTTTCGCATCATTCTCTATTGAAACATCCGTGTAATTGCTTGTAGCTTTGTTATGGTCGTAACAAGCATTACGTACGGCTATATATAAATAGCTTTTGGGGTTCTTTATTTCTTCTTCTTTCCATTTTGTCCAAAGTTTTAGGTAGCAATCCATTACTATGTCTTCTGCACTTACCACATCATTGATAAGGTGGAGTGCAAAAAGGCACAGTGGACGGTAATGTAGTCTAAATAGGGTTTCTATTTCTCGATTTCTTTCCATCTTTGTATGTTATATGATTCGTAATCTTATCTTATAAGACTGAAATAGATGAATACCCCTTATCTATATGAAGTTAAATTTTATGGAAAGGAGTAATGTTTAACTGCACACCAGCTGTTGTGTAATCGCACATCAGCTGGTGGACGGTTAAATATTATACGTATGTCTCCAGGAACTTCAAGGTTCCCTCAACCTTCAAAGTCTTGGTACTGGCTGGCACGACGATACTCTCACCGCCTTGCAGCGTAATCTCGTTGCCCTCGTTGTCGGTAATCTTCGCTTCACCCTTCAAGCCTATCAAGATGACAAAGCTATCCAATTCTGAGTAATCCAAGGTCATTGGCTCATCGAGGTCATATACGGCGGTATTGAAGAATGGGCACTGCACCATGCTCACGCCCTGGTTCTTGGCAGGAGTGTATTGCTGGCGATAGTTGTCCAATACGGTGTAGTCGATGCACTCGGCAGCCTCTTTGGTGTGGAGCTGGCGATAGTTGCCGTCCTTGTCCTTGCGCTTGAAGTCGTAGATGCGATAGGTTACGTCGCTGGTCTGCTGAATTTCTGCTACGAAGCAACCTGTGCCGATGGCGTGGATTCTGCCCGCAGGGATAAAGAAGCAGTCATCCTCCTTCACGCTATACTGAGCCAAGGCATCGGTGATGGTGTCGTTCTCCACCATCTCCTTGTACTGCTCTGGTGTAATCTTCATCTTCAGTCCATTGTAGAGCTTGGCATCTGGCTCACATGGCAGGGCATACCACATCTCGGTCTTGCCACGCTCCTTGCCCTGCTTGTGGGCAATCTCATCGTTAGGGTGAACCTGGATGGAGAGGTCGCGGTTGGCATCGATAAACTTGATGAGCAGTGGAAACTCATTGCCAAATCGCTTGTAGTTCTCCTCGCCGAGGAAGCTACCCTTCAGTTCGGCAACAACCTCGTTGAGACTCTTGCCCTGCATCTCGCCATCGGCTACGATGCTCTCATTGCCTGGTACTCCAGAGATCTCCCAACTCTCACCTACATTCTCTTGCTTCACGTCGAGATGCTTGAAAGCGATGATCTTACTGCCACCCCAGATGGTGGATTTCAATAGTGGTTCAAACTTTAATGGTTTCATAAAATTACTTTTTTAGTAATACGAATATGGTTAATTATTTACTTAGTTTTCTCTCCAGAAGGCTGGTGTAAAGATAACCAGCACGCTGAATATTTCCAGACGACCGATGAGCATCATAAACGAGCAGAACCATTTCGCCACGTCGGGCAGTTCGCTCCACGACATCGTAGGTCCAATCTCTGTACCCAGTGTAGGTCCCACGTTTCCCACACAACTCAGGGTGATGGTGATGGCGTTGGTGTTGTCGATGCCCATCGCTATCATCGTGAATGAAATCACAAGGCAGATGATGAGATAGATGGTGAGGTAGGCGAGCAACGTGACTCGCTTCTGCATCGGTACGTTCACGCCGTCTATCTTCAGCGGTAGCACGGCGTTAGGGTGCAATATCTGTCGGAATTCATTCTTCACCATTCTTATCAACATCACGCCTCGGATACATTTCAGACCTCCACTCGTACTACCCGAGCAGGAACCAAAGAACATACAGGCTGCCAAGACCACCCAGGTGACGTGAGGCCACAGGGCGGCATCGTCGTTGAAGAGTCCCGTGGTCGTAATGAACGATACCACTTGGAAGATGGCGCAGCGGAAGGCTGGCTCGATGTCGTAGTTGCGCATTGCCATCAGCTCTATCATGATGAAAGCGGTGAATACGACGACGAGAAAGGTATAGAACTTAAACTCGGAGTTCTTAAACAAATCTTTGATTTTCAGCTTGATGACCGCTGCGTAGAGCAGTGTGAAGTTGATGCCCGAAAGGAAACAGAAGAAGGTACAGATGTATTCGAGCGAAGGCGAATGGAAAAACTCTGTACTGGAGTTGTGGGTGGCGAAACCACCGGTTGCCGTCGTGGTCATCGCATAATTGAAACTGTCGAATACGTTCATTCCACCCAGGTAATAAGCCACGATGCAGGCGATGGTGAGTACCAGATAGATACTCCAAATCCATTTCGCCGATGTGGAAAGGCGGGGGTGCAACTTGGTCTTGATAGGTCCTGTAGCCTCGGCGGCGAAGACCTTGGTCTGTCCGCCTACGAGCGATGGCAAGAGGGCGATGGTGAAGAACACGATGCCCAGTCCGCCTATCCACTGGGTGAGCGAGCGCCAGAAGAGCAGTCCGTGGGGAAACACCTCCACATCGTCGAGGATGGTGGCACCCGTGGTGGTGAATCCTGACATGGTCTCGAAGTAAGCGTCGGTAAAGTTGTTGATGTATCCGCTTATCATGAAGGGCAGCGTTCCGAAGAGGCTGAAAATGATCCATGCCGAGGAGACCACCAGGTAAGCGTCGCGTCGAGACATCGAGTTGTCGGCTCCATGTCCTTTCCATTTCAGGGCGAGACCACCGCCAATGGTGGCGAGGGTCGATACGATGAAGGCGAAGACATCATCCTGCTGATAGTAGAGTGCTACCAGCAGACTGAGCAACAATAGGAATGCCTCGATAAAGAGCAGTTGCCCCAAGACTTTATATATCAATTTATAATTGATCATGTTATCTCTCTAGAATTCGTTTTTACCTTATTATATATGTATTATACGAAATACTTTTCTATTTTCTTCATGTTGATATTGTGGCAGAACACCATCACCGAGTCGCCTGCCTCAATCTGAGTGTTACCTGATACAAGCATACCTTCGCCATCACGTACCAGTCCACCGATGGTTACGCCTATAGGCATACCGAGGTCTTTCACTGGCTTCTTGGTTACCTTGGAGCCCTCTTTGGCGATGAACTCTGCCACATCGGCGTTGGCGCTCATCAGGAATCGCACGTTCATCACGTCGGCGTCGAGCATCATCTGGTAGATGTAGCTGGCTGCAATCATCTTCTTGTTGATGATGGTACCGATGTCGAGGCTCTCTGCCATGCTCACGTAATCTACGTTTTCTACGGCAGCTACGGTCTTGCGTACGCCCATTCGCTTTGCGGTGAGACAAGCCAGGATATTGGTTTCGGCATTGCCCGTGAGTGCCACGAATGCCTGTGTGCTTCGGATGCCTTCCTCTGTCAAGAGCGGAATGTCTCTACCATCGCCATGGATGATGAGGGTGTTGTTTTCGTCGAGGATGTCGTTGAGATACTCGCAACGGTCCTCGTTTTGCTCGATAATCTTGCATTCCATGTATTCCGGCATCTTCTTCACGGCTCTCACGGCGGTGCGTCCACCACCCATGATCATCACGTTCTTCACGTCCACGTAGTGCTCCTTGCCCACAATCTTGCGGATATATGGAATATAGTTGCGGGTGGTCATGAAGTAGGCGAGGTCATAGAGCTTCAACTCGTCGTTACCGCCTGGGATGATGGTCTCACTTCCTCGCTTGATGGCGACCACATGGTATGGATCGTTGGGACCGCTGATGTCCTTGAGGGGCTCATTGAGAATCTCGCAACCCTCGCGCAGTTTGATGCCGAGCATCACGAGCGCACCGTCGTGTACGTCCCAACGCTGTCGCACCCAACTCATCTTCAGACCGTTGTTGATATCAACGGCAGCAAGCATCTCTGGATAGATGAGCTTGCTGATGCCCAGTCCCTTGAAGAATTCCTGTGCCTGAGGGTTCATGTATTCTGGGTTGTCCACACGAGCCACGGTGCGCTTGGCGCCCAGGTTCTTGGCGAGGATGCAAGCGGTGAGGTTGGTGCTCTCCACGGGAGTGACGGCGATGAAAAGGTCGGTGTCGGCTACTCCGGCATCTCTCAATATCTTGAGACTTGTCGGCTTGCCCAACATGGTGAGCAGGTCGCAGTCCGAACCGATGCTAGCCAGTCGTTCCTCGCTCTCGTCGATGAGGGTGATTTCCTCCTTGCTCCTAGAGAGGAGTCGAGCCAAGTGTGTGCCTATTGCGTGGGCACCAGCTATAATAATCTTCATTGTCTTATTGCTTTTTTGATACTTTCGTTGTCGAGATGCACAATCTCTCGGAGTTGAGCCACGGTGCCATGTTCCACGAAGTCATCTGGCAGTCCCATTCGGGTGATATGAGGCTCGAAACCATGGTCGTTCATCCATTCCAATACGGCAGAGCCGAATCCGCCGATGCGAGAACCGTCTTCGATGGTGACGATGCGCTTGAACTTCTTGCCCACTTCCTCCAGTATGTCGGCATCCAATGGCTTGAGAAATCGCATGTCGTAATGGGCGATGCTCAAAGGCTTGCTTGCGGCATCGCCTTCTGTAGCCTCGTTGGCTTGGAGGCGTGTCTCTGCCTCTACCTCGGCGATTGCCTTGGCGGCATCGTTTCCGATAGGACCGATGGTGAGCACGGCAACGTCATCGCCGTCCTTCAGTTTCCTGCCCGTGCCAGTCTTGATTTCCTGCATTGGGTTGTGCCAGTCGGTGAGCACGCCCTTGCCCCTAGGATAACGTATCACGTAAGCGCCATGGTTAGGCAGTTGGGCTGAGTACATCAGGTTGCGCAATTCGTGCTCGTTCATCGGCGAGGCGATGGTGAGATGAGGTATCGGGCGCAAAGCCGCCATGTCGAAAGCGCCATGGTGGGTTGGTCCGTCTTCACCCACCAGTCCAGAACGGTCCAGACAGAGCACCACTGGCAAGTTGAGGATAGCCACATCGTGTATCACGTTGTCGTAGGCACGTTGCGCAAACGAGCTATAGATGTTGCAGAACGGGATGAGTCCGTCCTTCGCCATGCCTCCCGAGAAGGTGACGGCATGACCCTCGGCGATGCCCACGTCGAAGGTACGGTCGGGCATTGCCTTCATCATGATGTTCATCGAGCATCCCGTAGGCATGGCTGGAGTCACACCCACAATCTTTGGGTTCTGCTGGGCGAGTTCCAACAACGTGTTGCCAAAGACATCCTGGAACTTAGGTGGCTGGTTGCTGGTGTCGGCGATGAGTCGTTCGCCCGTCTCTGGGTCGAACTTGCCAGGCGCATGCCAGATGGTGGCGCTCTTCTCGGCAGGTTCGTAACCCTTGCCCTTGGTGGTGTGCAGGTGCAGCAGCTTAGGACCCTTCATGTTCTTGAGCTGGCGCAACACACGTACAATCTCCTTTACGTCGTGCCCGTCGAACGGACCGAAGTATCGGATGTTCATGCCCTCGAAGATGTTCTGCTGATGGCTCAAAGCCGACTTCAAGGCGTTGTTTAGTCGGATGATGCCCTTGCGACGGTCTTCGTTGAGATAGCCCTTGGAGTGGAGCCATTGCGAAGCCCGGAAGCGCAGCTTGTTGTAAGTCTCGTTGGTGTCGAGCTGGAGCAGGTATTTCTCCATGCCGCCCACGGCACGGTCGATGCTCATGTCGTTGTCGTTCAGGATGATGAGCATGTCGTTCGGGGTGCTCGAAACATTGTTCAACCCCTCGAAGGCGAGTCCACCACTCATCGCACCGTCGCCAATCACCGCCACGATGTTTCGCTCGCTGTGCCCCGTCTCACGTGCCGCCACGGCCATGCCGAGAGCTGCCGAGATGGAGTTGCTGGCGTGTCCACAGGTAAAGGTATCGTATTCGCTTTCCAGGGGGGTAGGGAACGGACGGATGCCGTGAAGCTTTCTGTTGGTGCAGAAAACGTCACGCCTTCCGGTGAGAATCTTGTGTCCGTAAGCCTGATGACCCACATCCCATACGATGCGGTCGTTCGGGGTGTTGAAAACGTAATGCAGGGCTACGGTTATTTCCACTACGCCAAGAGAGGAGGCAAAATGACCAGGGTTTACCGAAACCTCGTCGATGATGTCTTCTCTTAGCTCTTTGCAGACTTGCGGGAGCTGGTCGATGCCGAGCTTTCGCAAATCTTCAGGGTATTTTATCTTATTTAATAGACTAAACTTACTCTTGTCCATGTTTTCTTACGTGAATAACGTTTGCAAAGATACTGCTTTTTTCCCATATATGACACTTTTCGGCGGATATTTTCTCTTTTTCCGATTATTCTTTGTATTTTTGCACAGAAAAAAGGAAGTTATCCTTTTCTTATTGGGTAACTTGCGCGACATGAAACAAAACGTAATATAAACAAAAATTATAAAACAAGACATAAGAATGAAAAAGAACCTTTCCTTAGTGGGAGTCTTGCTGATGGCTTCCATGGCGATGATGGCGCAGACCAAGAATGGCGGCATCAATGCCTCACAGCTCCAGCAGATGGAGAAGAGCGAGAAGGCGGGCGTTGCCAACAAGGCACTCTTCAATGCCATCGCCAACAACAACATCGACGACTTGGTGAAGAACCATGCCAACGAGGCTCCAGTGGACACTCACTTTAGTATCGAGACTCCTTCGCAAAGCATTCATAATCAGAAGAGTTCGGGCAGATGCTGGATGTTCAGCGGCTTCAACGTGTTACGCTCCAACTTCGCCAAGAACGATTCCCTGCATCGAGTGGTGGAGTATTCGCAGGACTATCTCTTCTTCTACGACCAGTTGGAGAAGGCGAACTTGATGCTCCAGGGCGTCATCGACACTGGCAAGAAGAGCATCGAGGACCCTCAGGTGCAGTTCTTCTTCAAGAATCCACTCAACGATGGTGGAACCTTCTGTGGTGTAGCCGACCTTGCCGAGAAGTACGGCCTCGTTCCAATGAGTGCCATGCCAGAGACTTACTCCAGTAACAACACCACGAAGATGAGTCGCCTTGTGAGCAGCAAGCTCCGTGAGTACGGCTTGGAACTTCGCAAGATGGTGGCTCAGGGCAAGAAGTCTGCTGCCATCCAGGCTCGCAAGACCGAGATGCTCTCCACCATCTATCACATGCTCTCGCTCACCCTGGGCGAGCCAGTGAAGGAGTTCACCTATGCTTTCCGCGACAAGGACGGCAAGCAGGTGGGCGAGGCAAAGAAATATACCCCTAAGAGTTTCTATGAGGAGACCGTGGGCAAGAACCTAAACGGTACCTTCATCATGGTGATGAACGACCCTCGTCGTCCTTACCACAAGACTTACGAGGTGGAATACGACCGTCATACCTACGATGGCCATAACTGGAAATACTTGAATCTTCCGATGGAGGAAATTGCCCAGCTCGCCATCGCTTCCCTGAAGGATGGGCACAAGATGTATTCCAGCTATGACGTGGGCAAGCAGCTCGACCGCAAGCGTGGCTATCTCGCCGTGGATAACTTCGACTATGGAAGTCTCTTCGGCACTACCTTCCCGATGAACAAGGCAGAGCGCATCTCTACTTTCGACAGTGGTTCAACCCATGCCATGACCCTCACCGCCGTAGACCTCGATGCCAACGGCAAGCCAGTGAAATGGAAGGTGGAGAACAGTTGGGGCTCAGACAACGGTTTCGCAGGTTGCTTCATCATGACCAACGAATGGTTCAATGAGTACATGTTCCGCTTGGTGGTCAACAAAAAGTATGCTTCGGAGCAACTCTTGAAGGAGTTCGAACAGAAGCCAATGATGTTGACTCCAGACGACCCATTGTTCATGGATGTGGACTAAAAGTTATACTTAGGCACGGAAGTTGTAATCCGTGCCTAATATTTTATGTAAATCAAAACATTATGTTAGAGAAAAATAAGCGTGAGCGCATCATTGCGCTCGTCAACAAAGAGGTTGTTCCAGCCATCGGTTGCACCGAGCCAATGGCAGTGGCATTGTGTGCATCCCAAGCCGCCACTACGCTGGGCAAGCGTCCTGAGCGCATCGAGGTACTTCTCAGTCCCAATATGCTGAAGAACGCTATGGGTGTGGGCATTCCGGGTACGGGGATGATAGGTCTGCCTATCGCCGTTTCGCTCGGTGCCCTCATAGGAAAGCCTGAGTATCAGCTCGAAGTCTTGAAGGATTTGACACCCGATACCTTGGAGCAAGGCAAGCAATACATCAAGAATGCTGATATCAACATCAAGTTGAAGCAAGGCGATGTGGACAAGCTCTACATCGAGGTGATCTGTCATGCTGGCAACGACCAGTCTACGGCAATCATCTCCGGTGGGCACACCCACTTCGTCTATGTGGAGCGCAATGGCGAGGTGGTGATGGATAAGCGTGGAGGTAGTGCCAAGGCTGAGGCTGACGACGACATCCAACTCAACCTGCGCATGGTCTACGACTTCGCCACGACCACACCGCTCGATGAGATTCGCTTCATCCTCAAGACCAAGGAGTATAACATGAAGGCAGCCGAGGAAAGCATCAAGGGCAATTATGGTCACTGCTTGGGCAAGACGATGGACCGTCCTTTGAGCCACGGCATCTTCGGCGACAACATCTTCTCCCACATCATCTCTCGCACCGCCTCGGCATGCGATGCCCGTATGGGTGGAGCCATGATTCCGGTGATGAGCAACAGTGGAAGTGGCAACCAGGGCATCTGCGCCACTAACCCGGTAGTGGTGTATGCGACGGAGAACGAGAACACCGAGGAGGAATTGATTCGTGCCTTGATGCTCAGTCACTTGACTGCCATCTACATCAAGCAGAGCCTGGGCAAGTTGTCTGCTCTCTGTGGCTGTGTGGTGGCAAGCACGGGCAGTAGTTGCGGCATTACCTATCTGATGGGTGGTGACTATCAGCGCATCTGCAATTCGGTGAAGAACATGGTGGCAAACCTTACGGGTATGATTTGCGATGGTGCCAAGCCAAGCTGTGCCCTGAAGATTTCATCGGGCGTTAGCACTGCCCTGCTATCGGCGTTGTTGTCGATGGAAGGCAAGTGTGTGACGAGTGCCGAGGGCATCGTGGATGATGATGTGGATAAGTGCATCCACAACCTCACCAGCATTGGCGCCGATGCGATGAGGGCGACGGATGATATGGTGCTCGACATCATGACGCACAAGAAATGCTAAATGACAAAGGGATTTTCTGATGCTTAGAACGAATCAGAAAGTCCCTTTGCTTTTATTTTGATAGCTATGTTTGAATTGGGGGATGTTTCATTTGCGGCTTCCGTCTATAGACTTTAAATGCTAAAAGATATTAACATGTGACCTTTTTCTCTGTTTTTATGTGTTTTTTTTCGTATCTTTGCATAGTAAATAAACCAAGGCAGGTATTTTGTTCTTTGGATAGCTATTTAAAGACAGATGACTTGTTTTTGGGATAGCGATAAAAAGTCATTGATGTCTATCGATGCAAAACCACTAGGAGACAAAAAGTTCTCCGATAGCATTGGGGTTGTACCCGATGCTCCCCAGAAATTCAAAGCAATCATTTTGTAGAGAATTCACAACATGGGTGTCCACCATTATTGCCCATAAGTCACCTTCCAGACATAGGTAAACAGCCTTTACATTGGTATGTGCTTCGTACCACCTATGGGCAAGAAAAGAAAGCCTACGATTTTTTGGTAGCCAAAGGATGCCGTGCATACCTGCCCACAGAACGAATTTGTAAAATGGTACACGGCAAACGCAAGTTTGTGGAAAAATCACTAATTAATAATATCTTCTTTGCCTATGGCACGGAAGAGAAATTGAAAACCTTTGTTTTCGATAACGTCAATCTCCCTTTTCTACGTTTTTATTATCGATATTATCAAGTTGGCAACGATAAGATGAAAACCCCTCTCATTGTGCCAAACTCACAAATGGACACTTTTCGTATCATCTGCGAGTCGGATGAAAAGAACATCATCATATCTCCCCGACAGATTCCAAGGTTTCAGCGAGGAGAGATGGCACGTGTGGTAGAAGGTAAATTCAAAGGGGTAGAAGGCAAGGTAATCCGATACAAAGGTCAGCAGCGAGTAGGTCTCATTATCGCAGGTATGCTTTCGGTGGCGACAGCCTATATACCCGAAGCTTTTCTGCAAAGAATCTAAACGATAAACTCGTTAGGTTGAAGCTCTGAAAATCAAGAAAATAAACCAAAATCAGATATGAAATTGAATAAAAACATCCGCCATTTCATGCTTGGCATCTTGATAGGCTTGGCATGTGCAGGCTTGTCGGCTTGCTCCACACCGAAGGACGTTACCTACTTTCAAGATGCATCCTTGCTCAACGGAATGGCTGTACAGGCAGAGCAGCAACTCAAATTGCGCCCTGAAGACAAAATCAACATCGTGGTGAACAGTTCTAACCCGATGCTTGAAAAGCAATTTACGCTCACAGCCAATAACTCCAGCTATGTGCTGGGGGCTTCGGTACAGCCTAAGACCATGGCTGGCAAAAGCACTTCGGGCTACACTCAGATGGTGGCATACACGGTGGATGAACAGGGAACTATCGATTTTCCTGTACTGGGAAAAATTTCGGTGGGCGGCAAGACACGCAAGGAGGTGGCGCAATATATACAAGACCGTCTCATTGCTCGTGAACTGGTGAGCGACCCTATCGTAACCGTGGAATATGTGAACATGGGAGTCAATGTACTGGGAGAGGTCAACAAGGCAGGGCATCTCGACATCAATAAGGACCATTTCACCATAGTTGATGCTTTGGCTAGTGCTGGCGACCTCACCATCAATGGAAACCGACGCAACGTGTTGGTCAATAGACAGGTGGACGGCGAGAACCAAGTATATTCGCTCGACTTGACTAACATGCAGTCGCTGCTCAATTCGCCAGCCTATTATCTTCAGCAGAACGACTTGGTCTATGTGTCGCCCAACAACAAGCGCAAACGAGAGGCAAACGCTACAGGCAACACCTTCAACAATCCATCTATTTGGATTTCAATCGCATCGCTTCTCACTACCATTACGGCATTAATCGTAAAATAAAGCAAATGGACAATAACAACAGTAATATGGAGCGTAAACAGGCCGAAGACATCCTTTCGGTCACCGACCTTTGGTATCTATGTTTGGCGCATTGGAACTGGTTCCTGATTTCGCTCTTGATATGCATCGGACTGGCTAGCTGCTATTTGATGATGTCACCCAATCTCTATACCCGTGAGGTGGCTGTGCTCGTAAAACAGGAAACTCTGGGCAAGAATGCAAACTCCAAAAATGATAATAACGACTTCAATGACCTTGGACTTGTTACACAGACCACCAACGTGGTGAACGTGCAGCGCCAGTTCTCTTCGTTGCAAGTCTTAGTGGAGGTGGCGCGAAGAGTGATGAAGCCTGCCAGCAGGCAAGAGGCAATACAGATGGCTGAGGGTATCCAGAGAAACCTCAAGGCAACCATCGACAACGAGAAGTCAACTATCATCAACTTGACTTATACCAATCCTTCGCCAGAGGTGGCTGAAAAGGTATTGAACAATATCGTGCAGGTATACAACGAGCAATGGATAGAAGACAAAAACCAGGTCACGCTGAGCACCTCGCACTTTATAGAGGGACGACTTAAGTTGCTGGAGAAAGACTTGGGCGTGGTGGATGACAGCATCTCCAAGTTTAAGATGCGCAATAAGATTACCGACTTGGACCGTGTGAGCGATATGTACTTGGAGCAGCAGAGCCAGTCGGACGCTGACATTCTACGACTTACTAGCCAGTGCTCTATGGCGCAGTATATACTCGGTATTTTGAAAGACAAGGCCACCCGCCATCAGTTGCTACCTACCAACTCTGGCATCAACAACCAGGTGGCTGAGGCGCAAATCAACCAATACAACACCATGTTGTTACAGTTGAAGAACAACATGGTGGGCACTTCCTCGCAGAACCCGCTTATCATCAAGCAGGAGGCTGAGCTTGCCGATGTGCGCAAGAACATTCTGGCAACCATGGAGAACCAAATCAAAACTTTGGAAATCCAGCTCAAGGCATTAGAGGGATATAATGGCGAGGCCAATTCCAAGATTAGCTCCAATCCTAACCAAGCTAAGCACTTGGTGAGCGTGGAACGAGAGCAGAAGGTGAAGGAAAACCTGTATCTCTACTTGCTGCAGAAGAAGGAGGAGAACGAGTTAAGTATGACTTACTCCTCGGTCAACACACAGATGATAGACATGCCACACGGCAGTGCAGACCCAACCTCACCAAACAAGCACCTCATACTCTTGGTGGCAGTTGCTTGTGGTTTGCTGATACCTGCTGTCATTCTCTTCATCAGAGAAAGCCTTGACAATACCGTGCGCGATAAATATGACATCGAACACAAAACGGTGCTTTCGCTCATAGGTGATATTCCGCTATGCAACAAGGGTATACACCATGGTCTTTTCTCATTTCTTCGTGGGCATAAGCATACCAACAAGCGATTAGTGGTTCAACCCGACAAGCAAGACCTGGTGAACGAGTCCTTCCGCTATATTCGCACCAATATGGAGTTTATGACCTCTCGCCACGGTGAGAAAAACGTATATATCGTGACCTCCAATTATGAGGGGTCTGGTAAGACCTTCGTTTCAACCAACTTGGTATTAGCACTTGCCATCTCTGGCAAGCGAGTACTCCTCGTCGATGGCGACTTGCGTCATGCCTCTGCCTCCCACTTGTTCTGTTTGCAGCAACAAGGACTTTCCGACTACCTGGCAGAGAAAAGCGACGATGTCGAACAGCTCTTGTATCGACCAGAGCAATACCAAACGCTCGACATTTTGCCAGTGGGCACCATTCCTCCTAATCCTACAGAACTGCTTTCGAGCAATCGTTTGCCAAAGCTCCTGGAGGAACTTCGCCCTCGATACGACTTCATCTTGATAGATTGTCCTCCTTCTGAGACACTTGCCGACGCCGACATCATAGAGCGTTATGCCGATCGAACCCTGTTTGTAGTGAGAGCCGGTTTGTATGAGCGCAAGCGTTTGGGTGAGTTGGAGGCCGATGTGCAGAATGGTAAATACAAGCATATATCCCTTATCCTCAACGCCACTAAGGCTGGTGGACGTTACGGTTATCGCTATGGGTATCACTATGGGTATCATTATGGCTACCACTATGGGTATCATCGCCAAAAATAGAATCAATTAACTTCTCGAACTCTATGGACTCAGCCAACAAGCGCATCACGCTCAATACCTTGTATATGTATGTCCGCCAGTTCACGGTCATCGTGATAGGTCTATATACCTCTAGGCTGGTATTGAGCATTTTGGGAGTTTCCGACTATGGACTCTTCACCGTGGTGGGCGGTGTGTTGGCGATGTTTACCTTCCTTAGCTATTCTTTGTCGAGTGCCACGAGCCGTTTCTTCAATACGGAGATGGGAAAGAGTGAGGGCGACCTAAACGCCTCGTTCTGCATCAACCTTACACTCCATGCCGGTTTAGCGGCAATCATCTTCGTGTTGGCTGAGAGTGTCGGCTTATGGTATGTGCTCCATCACTTGAATGTGGAGCCTGGCAAGTTGGACGATGCGGTGTTTGTCTATCAAGTTAGCATTTTTACAGTCTGTCTGGGCATCGTGAACAACCCTTACCAAAGTTTGTTCGCTGCTTACGAGCGATTCGGGTTCATGGCAGTGCTCGACATTGTCAATTCGCTCGTGCGCCTGGTGTGCATCTTGATGCTCACGCTTTATCATGGTAGCTATTCCCTGCGCATCTATAGCCTCATCTTTGCGCTTACCACGGTCAATGCCTTCGTGATATTCCATTGGGTGGCTCATCGCAATTGGCCACACCTTATTATATATAGGTTCGTAAGAGGTTGGAAACGTTACAAGGAAGTGCTGAATTTCGGCGGTTGGAACATGCTTGCCACCTTGAGCTACATGGCACGCTCGTCAGGCAGCGACTTGGTACTCAACAGCTTCTTCGGAACCCGTGTGAATGGAGCGTTTGCCATCAGCAAGTCGGTGCGTCAATATACAGAGGAGTTGGCTAGCAAATTCGATGGCGTGTCGGCTCCTCAGATTATCCAGTCGTATGCCGCAGGCGACAAGGCTCGCTATTCTTATCTCGCCAACAAGATTGGCAGGGTGAACAACTTGCTTTTCGAGTTCGTGGCTTTTCCACTTTTGATGGAATTAGACTTTGTGCTCCACCTTTGGTTGGGCAAGGTTCCAGCAGGGGCTTTGGAATTCACTTATGTCAACCTCTTGGTGGGTGGTATGTCGCTCACCGCAGGTGGTCTCAATAATGTCATCAGTGCCTCGGGTAAGATTAAGTGGTTTAAAATCAATGTGAGTTTCTTCTTCTTGATGTGTATTCCGCTGGGGTGGTGGCTATTCAGGCTGGGATATCCCGCTTACAGTATGTTGTTGCTTTTCTTTTTGGCAGATGCCATTCAGCGCATCATACAGCTTGTCTTGGCAAACCGCCTTTTGGGCTTTGCGTCCTGGAGATATGTGAAAGAGGCTTATCTACGTCCTTTTCTCATTGCTGTATTGATGATGGCTGCACTAATGTGGCGTAGGACGATAGAAATCAATTCTAGTTTGGGGCATCTTCTCGTTATCATCCTTTCGGGGGTAATGGGAGCGATTTTAATTTATACGCTTGGGCTTACATCAAGCGAACGACTTCTTTTAAAAAACAAGATCAAAATATGCGAGATATGAAAAGACTTCAGATAGTATATGTCGTAACATTCAGTGAAGACAACTATTGCTTCGAACAAGCACTGCTATCCATTTGCTCGGCGAGGATTTATCATCCCGATGCCGACATACTCGTGGTTACCTGTCCTGTATCGGGCACCCGAATCAAAGGATGGAGGAAGAGAGCCTTGGAGGAATATCACTGCCAAGTCTTAGTGGCAGACGTTCCCGAAGCCTTCGATATGGTGAAACGCTCTCGTTTCCTAAAGACAAGTCTCAGGGAACTGGTAGAGGGTGACTATCTCTTTATCGACACAGATACCATCATCTGCCGACCTCTCTACGAGGTAACAGAAAATAAAGGAGATGTGTGTGCGGTGTTGGATCGTCACGTAAGATGGCACGAGAATGAGTATATCATATTTGCCGACCAACGATTCAAGCAAGCCGGATTCCACATTGCCAATGGTGAATCCTATTTCAATAGCGGTGTGATGTATGTGAGAGATACGCCCGTGGCACACGAATTCTATCAAGAGTGGTCTGCCCTGTGGCGTACGACGCTCGATAAGGGAATCTATTTCGACCAGTTGTCGATGCATCAGGCTAATGTCAATTGCGGTCATGTCATCCGAGAGATGGATGGAAAGTGGAATTGCCAACTGGGTGGTTTGTTTCTCAACTACCTGCATAGAGCTTACATCATCCATTACTATGCCAATTCGAATAAGGATAAGCGCAAACTCTATAAGTTCAAGTATGAAGAGACTTATTTGGAGGTGAGAAAACATCAGGGGGTGACTCCTGAATTGAAAGATGCCATTCAGCATCCTTATGAGCAGTTTTATAACAATTATATCATTCTGAACGGTTGGACTTTGGATTTATATGAATCCTGCAACCCTTGCATCAATCTATGCAATGAATCGCCCCACCGCTTTGCCATCATCAATCGTTTGGCGAGATGGCTGAGGAAAACTTACAAGAGATAATGTAAGAAACGATGTCTTTGAACAACTAGTGGTGCATTAAGTTTGGAATGAAACAACGGAACGAACTATGAAGTTGTCTTCTTTATCTAGGATAGGTCTCTCGGAAATCAAGAGTATTTTCTATATTCTTCTCAGCTATGTGTTGTCTCGCTTTGTGCATGAGGAAAATCTATGGTTGGTTTGCGAGCGTGGCACGGATGCCCGAGACAACGGGCTCTGGATGTATCACTACATCAAGCAAACCCATCCAGAAGTGAATGTGAAGTTTATTATCACTTCCTCATCGGAAGACAGAAAACGTATCGAGCAAATCCATCATGAGTGTCATTCCGATAGCGAAATCGTGGAGACCAACAGTTTTCGCCATCACCTGCTGATGTGGAAGGCGAGGTATATGCTGAGCACTCATTTGCTGGGCTGTCTGCCTCATTTCGAGGATCATCCAGGCCTCAAGATGTGGGTTGTGAATCGCATTCCTTCCACAAAAATGGTTTGGTTGCAGCACGGAGTCATCAAGGATGATTTGAAAATAGCCTATTATGGTAATGGCAAGATCGACTTGTTTATTTGTGGAGCGAAGCCTGAATACGATTTTGTTTGCCAAAAGTTTGGCTATCCTTCGGGAGTGGTGAAACATACAGGACTAGCACGATACGACGGACTTCATGCTCAGAAAGTCAGGAGCAATCAGATATTGCTGATGCCAACGTGGAGGCAATGGCTGGACAAAGGTAATTTTAAGACGAGCGAATACTTCAAGGTCTATCTTTCATTACTCAGCAACGAGAAGTTGCATCAACTTCTAGAGCAAAATGATAGCTGCTTGGTATTTTATCCGCATTACGAGGTGCAACCTTATATAGAGGAATTTCGTAAAAAAATAAAGTCGCCACGTATAGTGATTGCCAACAAAAATACGTATGATGTTCAAACCTTATTGAAGGAATCTGGTTTACTGATTACAGATTACAGCAGCGTATTATTTGATTTTGCCTACATGCGCAAGCCTATACTGTTTTATCAGTTTGACCAAGCTGATTTTTACCAGCATCATTACGAGAAGGGATATTTTGAGTATGATACTTTTGGTCCGATAGCCGATAATGAGAACAAGTTGGTGGAACAGTTAGAAAAGATATTGAAGTCAGGAATGATGGTGGAACCCGCTACAGCCAAGCGTATGAATGCTTTCTTTCCATTGCATGACGCACATAATTGTGAGCGGATTTATCAAGAAATCATAAAATTATAGGAGATAAATAATTGTGGGAGAAATGTTCGGAGTCACTTTAGTCTTCATTCTTCATCTGCTGCTTTGGATATACTTATGCTCCAAGTTAAAAAGCAAGGAACAGTTTTTAGCTATTCCCCCACGCAGCTATGCCTTGCTATGCCTCTTCTTCATGTTGCTAGGTATGCTGGGCATGCAGCAGGGCGACTATGTACACTACATTGATATCCTCCAACAAATAGAGAGCCTCAAGTCTTTATATACCAATTATACAGGCTATATCTCTCATATGGAACCCCAGTATGTGTGGCTCACGCATCTGTTTCATGGTGCTTATTTTCCCTGGCGTTTTTGTGTGTTCTGCCTGCAGTATTTGATCTTGTTCTTTTTTCTGAGAAAACTGAGAGTAAATACCTATTTCATGTTCTTGCTGATTTTAATCTTGTGTATGCACGATTTTGTTTATCAGCGAGCTTCTTGGGGCATCATCCTGTTCACTTGTGCTTTGGTCTATGCACTGCAGAGCAGAAACTATGCTTACCTGCTGTTATGTCCCTTGGCTATCTTGGCACACAAGAGCATCATTGTACTCTTGCTTTGTTTGCCTGTGGTTTTCCTCAAATGCAATAAGAAGAATCTCTATTTGTTGTTCGGGCTATTCCTCGTTCTGATAGCGGTAATCTCATTTGTCTTCACGAATACAGCCACTCTTTCTGATTATTTTCAGCAGGGCGATTATGGTCAAGAAGCATTGGAGCAGATGGGAAAGGCAAAATCAAATAATTTCATTGGCTGGCTGATGGGCTCGTCGGTAGGCAATGCCATCGGTTCTACACCAAGTCGCCTTGTCATTATATTCACAGTTATAAAGCTGGCGATAGAAACAGCTTCCAATAAGATCAAGCTACCCCGGTTTATAGACGCGATGTTGCTTTACTCGTTGACGATTATAGTATTGGCTATGGCATTTGCGTTTTCTGGCAAGGCGCATTCAGTGTACGTGAATCGAATCTTGAGTATGGCATCGTTGCCGATTGCCTTTGTGATACATTATTTTTATGAAAACAAACTTATCGGAAAGAAATATGGCGTGATGGCATTCTCTGTTGTATCTTTTTGCTATCTTTTTCTTTTCCTTTTGGAAGTCTTTTATGCAGTGGTCTTATGAAACTCTCCATTATCATACCCATCTACAATGTAGAGAAATACATCGAACGGACTTTGTCCAGTTGCTTAAATCAGTCAGGAAGGCATGTAGAATATGAAGTTATCGCAGTGAATGACGGCACTCCAGACGGAAGTATGGATATCGTGAGACGATACGCCTCTCAATACCACAATCTTCTCGTCATCGAACAGAAGAACCAGGGACTAAGTGCTGCTCGTAATAAAGGACTGCGCGCCGCTTCTGGAGAATATGTTTGGTTTGTCGATTCGGATGATTGGATCTCAGCTGACGCTCTCGCGAAACTATCTTCCTATATGGATGGAAAAAATGATGAGATTGTTTTTGGTGCTACCAATGTAACAGATGATGGCGGACAGACATTGTCTGTGGTCAATTCTTTTGAGCAGCATCATCTGAAGCACTATACAGGTGTGGAATGTTGGAGACGAGGAATCCAGCAAATCAGTGCTTCTGTATTTGCCGTTTACCGGAAAGAATTTATTCTAGCTCATGGGTTGTTTTTCAAAAAAGGCTTCATCCACGAAGATGTAGAGTTTTGCCCCAAGGCCTCTTACCTCTCTACCCAGACATTGTTCTTGGCGGATAGTCTTTACTTCGTTAGGCAAAATCCAGCGAGTTTGACCCGCTCCGTCAATCCAAAGGGATCGTATGATTATATCAAACTGTGTTATTTTCTCAAATCATTTATGGAGAAAGAGGTGAGAGAAGCTGATGTCAAGGTCATTTTCCATCGACTTATCGCCTTGGAAATCAACGAGTCGTTCCGTCAAATCTTAAAATGCGACAAGGAAGAAATCGCTCAGTTTAATCAATTTTGCCGGTTGCATAAAAATGAAATATTTGACTCTCTTTGGAAAAGCAGACAACCCAAAAATATGTTGGAGTGGAGTATATTTCACTTTACATCCCATTTTGCCAATGTATATCAGTTTCTTGTTCAATTGAAATCTCACAAATGAAATTACATATCACGTTAGATTATGAGTTATTCTTGGATGATCGGGTGGGAACGGTAGATAATAGCCTTATCACTCCTATACATGCCTTTCACAATTTATGTAAAAATCTTGGGGTTCGGGCTACCATCTTTGTTGATGCAGCCTATCTCTATAAGTTGGATGAATTGCGACATAGATGGGCACCTTTGCAAGCCGACTACGAGAAAGTGGTAGCCAACATCCAGTGGCTGGAGTCGCAGGGGCATGACATTGAGTTGCATATACATCCCCAGTGGTACTATTCCACTTACGATGAGGCAGGTTGGCATCTCGATTGGGAACATTACAAACTTTCTTCTGCGCCCTACGAGGAATCAGAGAGATATTTTGCCAAGAGTAAGCAAATTCTAGATGAATTGATAGGACGGAAAACTCAAATATTCAGGGCAGGCGGATATTCCATCCAACAGTTTGACTACGTATCATGTTTCCAAAAACATAGCATTTTGGCAGACAGCTCTGTGTTGACCAAACGCAAGAATTTATCGGCAACTCATTATTATGATTATACAGAGGCACCCACGGATGCCTATCGTTTTACCGACGATATTCTGAGGAGTGTTGAGCATGGCGATTTTATTGAATTCCCAATTACTTGCAGCAAGTTCTCTTTACCCTATTATCTGAGGTCGAAAAAGACAAGCGCCAAGATGCGTGGTACTAGATGGGGAGACGGTGGTGCCAACAGAAAGGGATTGGTAGAAACGCTCAAGGGTAGAGTCGAAGCTTTCGCAAGATGGTCACCTTATCATCATGCTACGATAGATTGTAACACCTTCTCTATGCTCTTGGACATTTATCAGGCAAACAGAAATAAAAACAAGCATTTTGTGATATTGGGGCATCCCAAGGGATTGTCATCAGGAAGTTTGCAAATGTTGGAGCAATTGATCTTGGCAAGCCGAGCAAATGGCGATACTTTCACCACCTTGAAAGAAATCATCAAATTATGAGTAGAATAGTCTTTATATTAAATAATGTGGCGGATACCCGTTCACACAAGCGTATCCAGGAGTTTATGTCGCATGGATATGAGGTGAAGGTATATGGTTGCCAGCGAACAGGAATAGCTCTTACCCAGAAGTATCCTTACGAGGTGACTGTATTTGGCAGTTTTGGGCAAAACCATTATCTTAAGAGATTGGGAATCTTATTGAAAGCCATCCGTAACATCTTGCATGAATGTCGAGAAGATGACATCTATTATTGCTTCGGTATGGATAATGCCTTGGCTGTCTATTTGCAGACACGTCGTAGGTATATTTATGAGGAAGCCGACCTGTCGCATACCTATATAGGGAAGAAGGCTATCGTCCGCTTCTTGGAATGGATAGACAAGACAGTCATCAAGCACTCGTTATTGACGGTCTTTACATCGGATGGCTATTTGGAATATCATTTTGGAGGAGAACATCCCAAGAATTCGGTAATGATATATAATAAACTAGCTCCTTCCATCTTGGATGTTCCCATGACTCCCAAGCGTAAGTTAGACATAGCGGGGCTGAAGATAGGATTTGTAGGAGGAATCAGAGGAGTGACGGTGTGTAATTTTGCAAAAGTCATAGGAGAGCATTTTCCACAACATGAAGTGCATTTCTATGGATATGTCAACAAGGTGCAAGAACAGATGTTCGCCCAATTGAAGACCTATTCCAATATCTTTTTCCATGGTCCATTTACCAGTCCTGTGGATTTGCCTCGAATCTATTCGCAGATAGATATGGTTTATGCCACTTATGATGCATTTTATGAGAATGTGCGCTATGCAGAACCCAATAAACTTTATGAGGCTATCTATTTTGAAACCCCATTCATCGTGAGCAGCCATACTTTTTTAGCAGAAAAGGTGAAAAAGCTAGGTATAGGTTTTGATGTCGATGCCTTGGATGATGAGGCTATTTGTTCTTTTCTCAATGGGTTGACACCGCAAAAGATAGAGGAAAAGAAAATCAATGCAGCCCATATAGACAAGAATTATACTATTAATGAAAACTCTGCATTCTTCGAGAAATTGAAGAGCATTTTAAACGAATAATATGAGTATGCCGAAACCAAAGATAGCCGTCATAGGTGCCGGAGTTTCAGGAATGACCGTAGCCCAACAGCTCAAGGAGCAATATCGAGTCACGGTGTTCGAAAAAGAAAGCACACCCGGTGGTCTCTTGCGCTGCGTGCGCATTTATGGTAGCTTGTTTCATACGTGTGGTGGTCATGTCTTCAATAGCAAGCGACAAGATGTACTGGATTGGTTCTGGGGTAGATTTAACAAAGAAGAAGAATTCCAAAAGACCGATCGCAACTCTTGTATCTTCCTCGACTTAGATGAGCAACCTTCGAAGGATGACAGCCAGCCTGATGGTGCAACCAACCTGCAACGTGTTCCCTATCCCATCGAAAATCACGTCTATTTGTTGGACAAGCAAAAGCAGAAGTCTTTTTATGCCGACCTGGACGAAATAGACCGTGTGAAGGGGAACGATGCAAAATTTACGGATTATCAAAATTTTGGTGATTTCTTGCGTTGGCGCTTTGGCAAGATGCTATATGATTTATACTTCAAGCCCTATAATGAGAAAATCTGGAAATGTGACCTCACAACAGTTCCTATGTCATGGATGGAGGGCAAGCTCCCTATGCCGACCACTCAAGAGATGAGAGATATCAATACTCGGCATATTGAGGAAAAAACTTTCGTGCATTCCACGTTTTGGTCGGAGAAGAATAATGGCTCACAATATATTGCCGACAGATTGGCTGAAGGATTGGACATCAGATATGGATGTGGAATAGATAGCATCCTCTATGATGGTGAAAAATGGAAGATTCTAGGAGATACATTCGACAAAGTAGTATTCTGTGGCAATATCAAGGATATGGTCAAGATGATAGCGGGTGTCGATTTATCTGATTTTATTCCTGCTGTTGAGGCTTTGGACTATCACGGCACCACTTCCGTTTTTTGCGAGATAGATGCCAATCCTTATTCGTGGATATATTTGCCATCATCCCAATATGAATGTCATCGCATCATCTGCACAGGCAACTTCGCAGCATCCAATAATTCATCAGCCCTTCCCAAGGACAGGATAACAGCTACGGTTGAATTTACGGATGAAATAAGCAAGGAGAATATCCTAGAAAATCTTAGCAAGATACCTTTGCATCCGGTGTATTTGTCACATTGTTATAATCATTATACATATCCTATCCAGAATAACCAAACCCGCAAATTGATAAGCGACGTGAAGCAAAAACTTGCATCTACAGGCTTCTACTTGACAGGTAGATTTGCCGATTGGGAGTATTACAATATGGATGTGGCGATGGGATGCGCCATAGATCTCTGTAAAAAAATACGAAAAGAAGAAGTTTAGGTTATGACAAAACAAGATACGATGCCAAAAGTTGCTTTGATGGTGATTTACAATCATCGGTTCGACCAAAACATCCCTTGTGTAGAGGCTTTGTATAAGGAGAAATTCTCCCACATCTTCCATATCATGCCCTTTTACGATGGCGACAGGGAGAATGAGATTCCCGTATTCGAGTCTTCCTTTTATTTCGAGGGTTACGTGGCGCAAGCTTACCAACATGTGAAGCACATGGGATTTACCCATTTCTTCTTTGTGGCTGACGACATGGTGCTGAATCCCATCGTGAATGAGAAGAATCTATGGGAAGCCATCGGATTAGAGCAAGATGAATGTTTGCATTCCGGTAGATACGGATGGAACTATCTGCAAACCTATGGTTATTGGAAGTGGACATTCAATGCACTGAAATATCAAGTTCGCCAAAAGGGTGTGGAAGTGGAAAAGATATTGCCTTCGGCTGAGGAGGCTCGCCGTAGGTTCGATTTCCATCATATTCCATATAGCAAGGTGAAGTTATCCACATTGTTCGGACATGGCTTCAAGCGAAGTTGCTATACTTTGCTGCAGATGCCATTCAGCCGTAGTTTCAAATATCCTTTGGTGGCAGGCTACAGCGACCTGTTCCTGATACCTGCAGAGATTATGCCCAAGTTTACCACCTATTGTGGAGCGTTTGCCGCCACAAAATTGTTTGTAGAAGTGGCGATACCTACGGCATTGGCTTTGGCAGCCGACAAGATTAAGTTTGTATGCGATACCAAGTTAGGATATGGAGCCATTTGGAAGCAAGACGATACGGCTTGGCTTGACCAAATGAACTATTCGCTGAGCAAGCTGCTAGATGAATATCCCAAGGACACCTTGTTTTTGCATCCCATCAAGCTCTCGAAATGGAAATAATGGAAGTTTTTAGCTGAAAAAATTAAATGTTATAGCAAAAAAAAGATGCGTTATGAAGATATTGTTGGTGACTTCATATTTCGCTCCTGAAATAGGGGCTGCAGCCTCACGAATGGGTAACTTGGCGGATGGCTTGGCTGCACGTGGTAATGATGTGGAAGTCTTAGCTCCCTTGCCCAATTATCCCATGGGTATGGTGTTTGAGAAATATCGAGGGATGAGATATTGCGAAGACAATATCAATGGGCATCGGGTGTTCAGATATAAGACTTACACCACGGTAAGCAAGAACCCCATGGCGAGAGCCTTGGGAATGATTTCCTTTGCGACTGTGATTTGGTTGTTTGGCAAACGTCGTAAGTTGGTGAAGAGTTATGATTTGGTGATTGTACAGAGTCCCCCTTTGCCAGTGGCATACAGTGCTCTCAAGCTATTTAAGGGATTTTTTCGCAAAAAAGTCATATTGAATGTTTCCGACCTTTGGCCCTTGTCGGCGGTAGAGCTTGGCGTTATGAAAAAAGGTAGTGTGTCTTATCGGATTTTTGCTTATATGGAGCGCTCCGTTTACCGCCATGCCGATGCCATGATGGGACAGTCGGAAGAAATTTTGGAGCATATCAAGGAGTTTGAGCCGAAGAAAGAGTATTTTTTGTATAGGAACTTGAAACCTGAAGAAGGAAAGAAATAAAGGAAAAATGGTAAAGATTGTTTATGCAGGATTGTTAGGAGTAGCACAAGATATGAAGTCGATCATCCAAAATATCAATTTCAGGGAGTTGGGAGCCGAACTTCATATTTTTGGGGGTGGCAACCAAAAGGAAGACATCAAGAAGTATATTGCGGAACATCCCGATTGCGAGATTTTCTTCCATGGGTATGTTGAGCCAAGTCAACTGAAATCAGAGCTCCAGCAATATGATGTGGCTTTGATTCCTCTTTCCACAAATATCAAAGGGGCTGTGCCTTCCAAAATTTTCGATATGTTGCCATTGGGACTGCCAATTTTGTTCAGTGGAAGCGGTGAAGGTGCGGCTATCGTTGAAAGATATCAATTGGGCTTCGTTTCCAACCCCGATGATATGAATGGGCTGAAAGATAACATCAAGCGTTTTTCGGAGCTCTCGCTACAAGAGAGACAACTTATGGGAGAGCGTGAGAAAAAGGTAGCTTATGAGCTCTTTAACTTTGAGAAACAGATGGAAAGATTCCATCAATTCATAAACAAACAGGTGAAATGTATATGAAAAGGTGTTTTGATATATTGCTCGCTTTACTTGCCTTGTTCGTTTTCTCTCCATTGTTCTTGGCTTGTTACATAGTCATTCGACGAGAAGATGGCTTGCCCGTCATCTACAAGCAGGAACGAATAGGATTGCATGGCAAACCTTTCTTCATCTATAAGTTTCGTAGTATGCGGATTGATGCGGAGAAGGATGGACCGCAGTTGCTGTTGGAAGGTAAAATGGAAGACCCAAGACTCACAAAAACTGGCAAATTCTTACGAGCACATCATCTTGACGAACTTCCTCAACTATGGAATGTACTTGTGGGCGACATGAGCTTTGTGGGGTCTCGCCCGGAACGAAAGTATTATATCGACCAAATCATAGAGTATAATCCTCGGTATGTAGAGCTGTATCGCATTCGCCCTGGGGTGACATCGTTTGCTACAATATATAATGGATATACCGATACGATGGAAAAAATGCTCAGACGCTTGGACTTGGATTTGTATTATTTGGAGCATCAGTCTATGTGGTTTGATGTAAAGGTACTCTTCAAGACCTTTACGAATATCGTGGGAGGAAAGAAATTTTAGCAAATGATATATATATAGAAAATAGGTATAGAGAGTTTTAAGAACGAAGTTAGGAGATAATTAATGATGAGAATGAAAGTAAATGTGATAGGTCTGGGATATATAGGTCTGCCGACAGCATTGATGCTTGCATCGCATGGCATCGAGGTGGTCGGTACTGATTATAATCAGGACAAGGTGACTGAATTGTTGGCGGGAAAAGTGACTTTCAAGGAGCAGGGACTGGATGAACTTTTTTCCAAAGCCTTGGAAGGAGGCATACAATTCACCACACGGTATCAGAATGCTGATACTTATATCATATCAGTTCCTACACCCTACGACAAAATATCGAAGAAGATAGATGTGAGCTATGTGGTGAATGCAGTAAGCGAAGTGTTGAGCGTCTGCAGGAATGAAGCTGTCATCGTGATTGAGTCAACCATCAGCCCAGGCACCATCGACAACACTGTGCGCCCATTGGTCAATGAAACCAAGAATACTATGGGCAAGCAAGTACATCTGGTGCATGCTCCAGAGCGAATTATCCCAGGTAATATGGTATATGAATTGGTGCATAACAACAGAACCATTGGCACCGACGAGCCTGAGATAGGAGAAAAAATCAAGCAGTTGTATGCTTCCTTTTGTCTAGGAAACATTGTGCTGACAGACATTCGTACAGCGGAGATGACCAAGGTGGTGGAAAATACATTTCGAGCCATCAACATCGCCTTTGCCAACGAACTATCCCGCATTTGTCGTTACGACCAGATGGACGTGCATGAGATTATCCGTATCTGCAATATGCATCCTCGTGTCAACATTATGAATCCAGGTCCGGGTGTAGGCGGTCATTGCATCTCTGTTGACCCCTGGTTTTTGGTTGGCGACTATCCACAGCTTGCCAATATGATAGGGGCAAGTATGAAGGTGAACGAATCTCAGCCAGATTTCGTGTTGAATCGCATTAGCGAAATTATGAAAGAAAACCATATCAAGAGCAGTGAGAAGGTAGGATTGTATGGTATCACATACAAGGAAAATGTTGATGACTATCGCGATTCGCCAACTTTGCAATTACTGGAATCGCAGAGACGACATCTTTCTGCTCCCTTGAAATGCTATGACCCATTCTTGGAACATTGTCATGTAGTGGAGAGCCAAATGTCTGATTTCTCAGAATTTCTGGAATCGGTAGATATGGTGGTCATCATGGTGAAACACGAGCACCTTCAGAAACGATGGGATAAATTGAAGGGGAAGGTCATCCTCGACTGCCACAATATTTGTCCACTGCCCAATGTTTATCGTCTTTAATCACCCCCAGAAACTAACAGATAGCCTATGAAAAAAATCATGCTCATATTCGGCACACGGCCTGAGGCCATCAAAATGGCTCCTTTAGTAAAGGCCTTTCAGGCAGACAAGGAGCATTTCGAGACCATCGTGTGTGTTACCGGACAACATCGAGAGATGCTCGACCAAGTCTTGGAAATCTTCCACATCACTCCCCAATATGATTTAAATATTATGAAGAAAGGGCAAGATCTCTATGATGTCACTGCCCGTGTACTCCTGAAGATGCGGGTCGTATTGCAACAAGAGAGACCAGATGCGGTGCTTGTACATGGGGATACCACAACCTCGACGGCAGCAGCTTTAGCGGCTTTTTACCAGCAAATACCTGTGGGACATGTGGAGGCAGGGCTTCGCACACACAACATCTACGAGCCTTGGCCTGAAGAACTGAATAGGCAACTGACAGCACGTATGGCTACCTGGCATTTCACACCAACAAAACTTGGCAAGGAAAACTTGTTGGCGGAGGGTATCGATGAAAACAAAATCTTTATCACTGGCAACACGGTGATAGATGCGCTTCAGCTGATAACAAAAAAGCTGAATACCTCCTCCAACAACGTATCAGACAGACGACTCGTGCTCATTACGGGGCATCGACGTGAGAATTTCGGCGATGGCTTTCTGCATGTTTGTCGAGCCATCAAGACGTTGGCAGAGAAATATCCCCATGTGGATTTTGTCTATCCCGTGCATCCGAACCCGAACGTAAGAAAAGCTATTATTGAAGTATTTGGGGAGAATTGCTTCTCTACGGAAGAAAAACAGAACAATCTTCGCTTTATAGCGCCACTTGACTACGTGGATTTCGTGAGAATGATGTCTAAATCTACCATCGTGCTCACCGACAGCGGAGGCATACAGGAGGAGGCACCAGGACTGGGTAAACCCGTCTTGGTGATGAGAGATACAACTGAGCGCCCAGAGGCATTGGCGGCTGGCACAGTGAAGTTGGTGGGAACCAACTACGACAAGATTGTGAGCGAGGTGTCTCGACTGCTCGACGATGATTCTTATTATCAGCAAATGAGCAAGGCAGTAAACCCTTACGGCGACGGACACGCTTGCGAACGAATATTGAATGTATTGAAATAAAAGACAAGGCACCCACCTTAAGAGTCTATACCCAGGAAAACACATTTAAAAAAGAATATTCATGAAGAATTTGATAACGATATTAGTACTTTGTGGGGGTACCCTGAGCATACAGGCAAGTGGATTCGAAAAGACAGATAGTCTTTGGAATGTAGATCCTGTGTATGTGCAACTCTTCGGTGGCGTCAACAAGTCGGCAAACGAAAATTTGCCTTTTTCTGAATTTTCCTCCTATCCGCTCTCGATGGGATTCTTTGTGGGGGTAGGCAAGGAATTCTCCCCCTTGTGGGGATGGCGCATAGCCTTGAGGTACAATCACAACAAGAGCCGAAATGTGGAGAAATGTGAGAGTCTGGACACTTGGGGATGGAACAACTTAGGTCTCTTTGGCGACCTCACATTCGATATTACAGATGCCTTGACCTCGAAGGCAAGGCATCTGGCAAGACCATTCAATTTGAAAGCCTTCGTGGGTGTAGGCGCAGCCTATACCTTCGGTTTCGACGAGGTGCCACTGTCTTACACCGAGGCATACTCCCGCAAGAGCCAGCTGTTGCCAGCGGCACGCATCGGTCTGACTGCCACCTATCGTGTGGCAGAACATTGGAGAGTGGGGGCGGAATTGAGCCAAACTGCTTTCACCGACGCATTCAATGGCGTGAAGGTCGGAATCCCATTTGACACCCGAACCAATCTGAAACTGGGTGTATCTTATGTGTTCGGTAAGAACAAGAAGGTTCTTACGCCAGAGACCCCCATTGTGATGAGCAATCGTCTGAGAACCACCCCTGCCTTGCCGTTCCGTATGCCGGACACAGAGAGTACCAAGAAGAGAAGCGTAGCTGGCTGTGCCTTCCTCGACTTTCCTGTCAACGAGACCGTCATCTATCCGCAGTATCGACGCAATCCACAGGAACTACGCCGCATTTGTTCCACTATCGACAGTGCACTCTTCGACAAGAGCATCCAGGTTACTCATATCACGCTGCACGGTTACGCATCACCAGAGAGTCCATACGCTAACAACACCCGATTGGCCAAAGGACGCACCGCCTCGTTGATGGAGTATTTGCGCAAGCGCTATCACTTGTCGGTTTCCTTGTTCCATTCTGAGTTTACTCCAGAGGACTGGGAGAATTTACGCAGCTTCATCGCTGACGGAAATCGCCGCCGAGTGAAGGGCGACATCTGGTATGAGAACGCCAATATACTGGAGACCCCAGAGATACCTGCTGAGGTTTCTAAATATCGCGACGAAATGCTGAAGGTCATCGACCAAGACATCGATCCCGACGTAAAAGAGCAACAACTCAAGCTCGTTGGGGATGGCAAACCTTACAAGTGGCTCCTACAGCATGTTTATCCTGGCTTGCGACATACCGACTATGTGGTGGAGTATGTGGTGCGCAGCTATCCTGTTAGCAAGAGCCGTAAGCTCATCTATACCCATCCTGAGGCACTGAGCTTGAAAGAAATGTATATGGTAGCTCAAAGTTATGAGAAGGGCACCGACGACTGGTTGGATGCCCTCATGATAGCCGCCAAGCAGTATCCTTCCGACCCTACTGCCAATCTCAATGCCGCCTGTGCCTGTGTAGAGATGAAACGTATCTCGGATGCCAAGCGATTCTTGGCGAATGCTGGCAATTCCAAGCAGGCTCTCTATCTGGCTGATGTCATCAAGGCGATGGAGGGCAAATGCCAATGGAAGATGGAAAATGGAAAAGTAGTGGTAATTAACTAAAAGAGATGGCAGATAATAAGTAATTATGATTATGCAGAAAAGATATATTGTTTTTTGTGACATATTGGTAGCCTTGGCGACCGTAGCAACTGGTGTTACGTCTTGCTCTGGCGAGGCTCTCACTGAGGCTGAGCGTAACAACGCTGCTTTCCAAAAGGCGTTAGGTGGCGAGGTAAGTCCGATGCAATGGTGGCGCACGGCAGTCACCATCAAGGTAAATGTGGAGACAAACGCCCCCGTCAAGCTCTGGCTGATGTCCGACGAGGATAAGGGAACACTCTTTGACTATCGGGAGATAGCCGCCAGCTCGATGGTCGATATGACGGCTCCACAGGGACAGGGCAATACGCTCTATCTAGTGTCCGTATGCAAACGAAAGAAGAAAATCACTTCCATCTCCCTAAACGGAAGAACAGAGGAGACCGTAACCCTGAGTACGCAGGACGATGATACCAAGAGTAGGAAGAGTCAAACTGAAAACGTCACAACGATAGCATCCCATAAAGCCAAGGATGGAGAAAATAAAGTCCAGGAGAATGGCGTAGAGGACGATGCCAGAGACGTAGCCGCCTCGCTATATGGCTCTAGCGTAAACGGTGACGCAGAATACAACCAGCTGACTGAAAAACAAAAGAAGGAAGGTCTCGACCTGTTGACCAACTACTACCAAGAGTATGTAAATGCCAAGGACCTCGGTCTCAACACCGACTACGAGTTGGAGTCGAAGGGAGATTTCCGCATCACTTGGTTTGCGGGCAACTGTATGTCATCTACCCCCCACATCCTGGGTTATTATTATCATACGCCAGGCACTTACGACGACATCCAATACGTGGATCTCTCGGAGACGGAGATATACGATTACATCGACGGCAAGGCCAAGGTGCAATACCAGGTCAACGAGGCTGCTGCGCAGCAATATGGATTGGAGACCAATCATTGGTATGATGCCAACTTCGACATGAAGGATACCTTCGATGACAACGACCCTTATCTGAGCAGCCGAAAGGGAGACGATGCCTACAGCACAATTTCCGTCTTCCATCGTTATGGCAGAAACATCAGTGCCATTCGTGGTGTTTCTTTCGTCGTGAAGGCTCCAGCCGGCAAGCATGTGGGATTTTACGATAGAGTGGAGGAAGTGGAAGCCCCAGAGCAATACGACCGTTTTGTGAAATTGGGCATTCAGCCCTATACATCTAGAGGCAAATACAAGATGATGAACTTCTCGTGCGAGGCGATGAACATGAATATGAAAGGCTCCCACAGAAGTTGCATCGTACCTACCGAGAGTTCATACTGGCTGGGCATGGAGAACACTTACGATGGCGGTGATCTCGATTGTAACGACGTCATCTTCGAGGTGAGTGCCCCGTTGGACATCTATCGTCCAACCATCGTGGAGCCAGATTTGGCACCTTTTGGCGAATACGATGACAAAATGCCTTGGACCATCGCCTATGAGGATGTGTATCGTGATGCCGACTACGACTTCAACGATGCCATCATCAAGGTAGTACCCGACTATGAGAATGAGAAATGTTGCGTAACGGTGATGGCGGCAGGAAGCAAGCAACGTATGTACTTGCACTACGACGGTCCTGACGGTGACCAAAACCTCGGCGAAATCCATGAACTGCTGGGTGGTAGCACCGACACAGAAATCAACACCAAGACTTCGATGGCACAGACAGCCTTCGTCAATATCGACTGCGTACGCTGGCCCAAAGGGTACAACATGGCTGATGATGCCAAGCGATTCTACATAGAAGTAAAGCGAGGCTCCTGCTCCGACTGTAGCGACGTCATCACTCTGCCACAGGAAGCGGGCGAAACCCCAGAGGCTCTGCTCATCGCAGGCGAATGGAAATGGCCTAAGGAGGGCATTAACGTCATGACAACCTACGACACCTTCAGCAGTTGGTGCAAGGACATTACCAAGATGGCATACTGGAATTGGTATTCCTATCCGAAATCGAACACATACGTAAACTATTAGTTATATCTATCCCTATAGGATGGTTATGAAACTTGAGATATAAAATAAGAAATACTCACAATTTAAACTAGACGAATATGAAAAAGAATGCTTTAGCTTATTTGCCTTTCCTCGCCGCAACGCTGGGGATGGCTTCTTGTAGCGAAGACAACGCTATCAGCGATTCGCTCTCCCAGAAGTGGCAACAAGCTTTGAGTGGGCAGAGTGATGCCAAGCAGAGCTGGGTTACCGCCGTGGATATGCAGCTCAACATCATCGACAAGAGCGGCTCCACTGTCAGCGTCTATTCCATAGGCGATGAGACACCAGTGCTGCTCGGACAGAAGGAGATGAAGGGCAATGGTGTGATGCGCCTCGACATTCCGCAGGGCATCGGTAATAGCATCGGTGTCATCAGCGATGGCAAGGATGGACGACTCTACCAGCGAGTCTATCTCTCAAAGGACAACAAGCAGGTGGAGGACGTGGATTTCATCACAGGTACCAACTCCAGTGTGATACCTGTGGAAACACAGAATGCAAGAAGTCGTGTCATCTCCAATACCGCAGACACACCACTCCCTACGCCGTCGGGTACCCACGATGCGAGCCTCAACGGCAACACCGTCAAGGCAACCAATGGTTATTTCAACTTTGGTGGATGGGCATGGGAGGCATTACTGCAAGCTCTGCCAGAAGGAATACGTGCCGACAGAAACAATCCAAATGGCATCGATTATGAGTTTACATCCGACGGCTACCAGGGACAGGGCAAGTATGGCGACAATACCATCGTCAACCTCTCTTACCTCTATGGTTACACGGGCTGTCGCAAGTCTCGCATCATTGGCTATTACACCCATTCGGATGGTAGCTATAGCGACCTTGAAATGCACGATTTGGGTGAGTGTCTTACCAAGGACTATCTGGCCTCACCAGGTTCTACCAACTATCAAGCCAAGGTGCAGTATCAGTTGGATGGCAAGGATACATGGTACGATGCCAACTTCTGGTACACGGATGGCGAGGGAGTGCTCGTAGATGAGTATGGTAAAAAGGTGTCAGCCCCTGCCAACACCCAGCGCTTGGGCGACGGCGTGTTCAACTCCTTCTTGGTACACAATAACTATGGCTCACGTGTTTCTGGTATGCGTGGTCTCTCCTATCAGATTTCCATCCCAAAGGGTAAAAAATTTGGTTTCTATCTTCGCATCGCAGACGAAAGCTTGACCGATGCACACAAGACCATTCTGCAGAATAAAGGTGTGGATGTATCCAAGGTGACGAGCGAGGTAAATTTCTCCAATACTGAATTAAACCAGGCAATGAATGGAAGCATCTATTTCCGCAGTTCCTACAAGAAGTACGACAACTTCTCGTTCATCGGATTTGATGATGGCTCCACCGCAGGCGACGCCGACTGTAACGACGTGACTTTGGGCTTCCTCGATGCCGATGGTAAGCCTGGCCCTCACGTATATAACGCCTCAGAGGAACTTCAGTCTTGGACCATCGGCTACGAGAATCAAGGTTTGGATGCCGACTTCGACTTCAACGACGTCGTTATCAAGGTAACTCCTAATCCTGTCACCCACAAGGCAAAAGTCGAATTGTTGGCAGCCGGTGGTGTGTATAAGACCGAGTTGTATTTCGGCAGCAAGAAGCTCTGCGAGGTACACGAAGCCTTTGGTGAGAATGAGAATAGCAAGGGGAGGTATGAAATGGTGAACACCGGCACTTCCAGTACGATGCTCCCTAGCGTAGACCTGGGTGAAGTGGATTGGCCAGCCGACTATACTATGAGTGAGAACGGAAGTTTATTCAACACCAAAGTGTATATAGCAGATAAAACCTATACAGCCTCACCTGGTACTTATATTGGCTCCAACAATGATGTGCCAACTGCCGTATGTGTGGCTGGCGACTGGCAGTGGCCTAAGGAGTACACCAATATCTTCACTGCTTATCCTTTGATTGGACAGTGGGGTAGAAATGTCACCAACTCCGACTATTGGAACTGGTACGCACAGCCTAAGTTGGACAATGTGATGAGTGGCAAATAAAGCCTTCTGTTATTCTGGCAAAGAAAAGTTCTTAATAAAGATAAAGCCCGACAAGAGTTTAGCTAATTGCTACTCTTGCCGGGCTTTTCGTTTATAGGCATGAAGTGCCTTTCGTTTGTATTTGGTAATCTTCTTGCCATTCTGAATATATATTTCCTTCGGCAAGTTATTCATTTTTCCAGTTAAGTGTCCTTAACTCTCTGTTGAAATCTCGTCCATCTTGGCGAGCTCCCATCCGCAGAATTGCATCACGATGCAATGCAAATGAGTGCCTTGGCGTAATGCCTCCACGCGTGGTGCCTTGGCATATTGCTTGATTTGCAATTCCGCTTGATGCCATTGCTGCTCAGCCTTGGTTACGGAACCTAGTTCTTCGTCCTTTACCATTTCATTGAATTCTTTCTTGGAAAGCACCTTCAACTCTATGATATAGCTATGCTTGGAAGCATAATGGGTGAGGTTTGGCAAGAGGAAGAAATCACAATAGCCATGGTTCAACTCTAGCTCTGGGGCTGTGATGTAATAATTGCAGAGGTTGAGATAAGCCATGAAGAAACCTTGTAGGTTGCGCTCGCTTTCGATGCTGTCTCTTACCGATGATATCTTGGCGTATGAATCAGCCATATATTGCAGGGGCTCTCTCCATTTGCCTTCGTATGCCATGTAGGTGAACATCGTCTTCAACCCTTCTGTATTCAACGACTGCTCGTCTTGGTACATTTCTAGCAAATATTGGTAGTATTGTTTACGCACATTGTTGTTAGGGATGCCCAGGATGAGTTGCTCGCCAAACGTGCCCTTGATGGTAAGCATGCCATAGTAGAACAGCAGGCTCGGAAAAGTGTCTGGCTTAGGAATTTCTTGGGCTGGAAATGTCTCCTTGAGCGTGGCGATGATTTCCCCTTTCTCTGCTATCGTCTTGATGACCCCCTTGCGGTCGCCGTCGAGTTTGTCGAATTGCAAGAGTTTTTTCATCTTGTCGTAGTCGGTCTTGGTGTTTGGGTCGATCATCTCCTCAGGTGCTTGCTCTTCATTCACCCAATGTCTCAGATAGTAAAGTACCATATCGCAGTTGAATACCTTGCTTTGTGTCAAAAGAGCAGGTCTTGAGAAACAATAGTTGTCGTACCATGGCTTCATATCCTTAATCATGCATTCTGTATCGCAATCTTCTGATAATTCTCCTTCTTTTTTGAGGTATTGGATGAGGCTTCTGACATTTTCCTCCGAGAAACCTAGCATTTGGTTGAATGCTTTCTTGGTGGAGATATGCCAGCCGATATTGAATCCACTGGTCACATCATCCAAGGTGACAGGGCTCACTCCCGTCATAAAGATGCGGGCAAAGTTGCCCTTGAACTTTTTGAACACATCACGATAGAATCCGTTCGCATGGGTGATGGCGTGGTATACTTCCTCGCCCTTCTCGTTGAGAATGGTATTGGTGAAGTTGTCGTACTCGTCGATGATGAGGTAGAGGGAGAGCTTTTGACGGTCGGTTTCCAAGTTGATGAGGGTTAACTTGGTGTTGGCGTCCTTTGCGTTATGTACTTTCTGGATGAAATCTTCCGAGTATACATCGTTGTAGTAATCTACGAAATAGTCGAACTTGGCGCCACAGTATACATCGAAGTTTGCTTCCATGTTTTCGATGGTTCCGCCCACTTGCGAGAAGTCGAGGTGGAGAACCATGAACTTACCTTGCAAAGGGGTAGGGTGCTGGCCTATCCAAAGGTCGCCAAACCATTTTTGAAATTGTTCCGGGGTAGTCTTGCAATCATAATAGGCATGCAGCATACTGACGAAGATGCTCTTGCCGAAGCGACGAGGTCGAATGAAGAAGAGGTTGCGCCCTTCCTTCTCCAGCTTGGGTATGTACATGCTCTTATCTACGAAGTATAGATTTTCGTTGGCAACGGTCAAGAAATCTGAAACTCCGTATGGCAATTCCTTTATGGTGTTCTCTTGTTGGGTCATGACTTATTACTTTAAAGTTTCTGCAAAAATAAGACTTTATTTCCGAATCACCAAAGAAAAAGAGAGGAAAAAGTAAAAAAAGGCTCGCAAGAAATTCCGTTGTCGGATTCTTGCGAGCCTTTTGTATGTTTGATATTCCTAGAGTGGCAAGTGGATTCTTCACTCTCCACTCTTCGTTCTTCACTTCAATTACACGAGTGTAGCCACGATTTCCTCACGGGTGCCTGGCAACATGTCGATGACAGGAATCTCTGGCATGGTGTAGCAACCAGGCTGGAGGCGGAATGATGCACGAGCCACGTTAACCAATACCTGTGCGGTGAGGGCTGGGTTGTTGATGCTCATATTGAATTCGAAACGCTGGTTCTGGGTCTTGCCAGATACACCCTTGCGAACAAGGTTCACGCCATGACCCATATCCTTTACATCATCTACAGATGCAACGGCGAATACGTGGGTCTCATCGTGAGCGAAGTATGGGTCTGCCTTGATTTCAGCTGTAACTTCCTCAAGTGTAGCGCCTTCTTCCAACTCTACATATACCATACGGCGGTGGATGCTCTCACCCAATGGGATGGTTACAGAGAGGGCATTCTTAACACCCTTCTTGCTGCGTACGCAAACTGAGTGTCCCATGCTCATACCAGGACCGAAGTTAGTATATGTCAAGCCCTTAGGAGCCAAGCTTTCCATCAATACACGTACGATAGAGTCAGATCCTGGGTCCCAACCTGCAGAGATGACGCTCACCTTGCCAGCCTTCTTGCAGTTCTCCATCTGCTTGGTGCGATAGTCGAGGATGCTGGTGTGTATGTCGAAGCTATCCACGGTGTTGATGCCGAGGGCAACAATCTTCTCAGCGTACTCTGGGCATGAACGAGTAGGTGTGGCGAGGATGGCTACGTCTACGTCCTTCAACTTGGTGATGTCGTCAACTACCTCATAATCTGCCAACTCAGCTGGTTTGTCCTTGGCACCCTGACGACGTACGATACCTGCGATCTCAAAGTCTGGAGCTGCCTCAAGAGCCTCTACTGAAAACTTACCGATGTTGCCGTAACCTACTACGGCTGCTCTAAATTTCTTCATATTACTTTATTTCTTTTATTTTGTTGTTTGTTTCTTTCTTGTTGTTCCAATCTAAATCTAATATAAATGAGGATTTGTTTCCTATTTAAATTATTGTCTAGAGGTTAGTCTTTGCGGATGAATTCCGCATAAAATCTATTTCCGTTTGCAAAAGTATGCTTTTTTCTTGAAATACGTAACGTTTTAATAGTTTTTTAACTCATAAAAGTTGCAAAAAGTAATAAAATCATAGTTTCTAGGTATGGACGAAGGAAAATCGTAAGGCGATGAAAGCAAAAGTCTTTCACTTTGTAAGAGCTCCTGGCTTTGGAAGTAATTGTCTTTTTCCCTCGTAGCAAAAGTTTCCAATCCTAATGGTAACTTCCATTGCGCACTGTGAAACGACCGTTGCGCATTGTGGAATGGCCGTTGCGCATCGTGAAACGGACGTTGCGCATCGTGGAACGGAAAAAATCCTTAACGACGAGAATCCTTCTGGGCAAGAATAAAAACTTTACCAACTCGTATCAACAGCTTTTCCATCGAAGAGAAAAGGCTTTTTTGTGATGTTCCATCCGTCTGTCATACAATATTCCATTGCATACTTCGTTAATAATATATTATTAATTTATAAAAAGAGGTAAAATCAATGATAGAATATATTCATGGCGACTTAACGGAGCTGACCCCGGCGATGGCTGTGGTGGAGACGGCAGGAGTGGGATATGGGCTCAACATATCGCTCAATACTTATACTGCCATCCAAGGCAAGCAAGAGGTGAAGCTCTATGTGCATGAGGTACTGGTGGCTGGTGGAAGAGACGACTCTTTCACCCTTTTCGGCTTTGCCACCAAGCAGGAACGCGAACTTTATCGCTTGCTCATCACCGTATCGGGAGTGGGTGGCAATACGGCTCGTATGATTCTCTCGTCTATGTCGCCTAGTGAACTCTGCAACGTGATTTCTACAGGCAACGACAAGTTGCTGAAAGGCGTGAAGGGCATCGGACTGAAGACCGCCCAGCGCATCATCCTCGATCTGAAGGACAAGATTGTGAGCCTCGGCATCGCCGACGAGCTGCCTGCCAACGGTGGCAATGTGGCGATGGTCAACAACGATGTGAAGGATGAGGCGGTGAGCGCCCTCACCATGCTCGGCTTCTCGCCAGCACCATCCGCCAAGGTAGTGGTTGACATCTTGAAGGCACAACCTAACTTGCCTGTGGAGCAAGTGGTGAAACTGGCACTTAAGCAAATCAAGTAGAATTTTTAAGTGAAGAGTGAAGAACGAAGAGTGAAGAATTCAAATGTTTTTAGGCGATAGATGAGACAAAGATTGACTTATATGATATTGGCGTGGCTGATGGTTTCCACCATCGGCTATGCCATCGCTTTGCCTTATCTGCAAGATAATCGAACACGTCAACGCAATGCGACGACTCAGAATATAGCGAAAACCAACAAGGGAAATCAAGCGGGAAACGGCAATGGCAAACAGGCAGGCGATGGAAAGAATGGCAAGCAGAACGGCTTGGCAATCTCGGCTCAACCTGTGCTCGTCGATGAGGATACCATCCCCGATTCCTTGCTCCATACTCGTTGGCAGGTTCAGCGTACCACTCCCATCTCTTGGACCGACCTCTATCAGAGTCCGCTCGACTTGAAGCGACCTGACAACATGAAGTATGACGTGGTGTACAATGACACCATCGACCGCTATATCATCGGCAATCGCATGGGCAGCACTTGGCTCTCCGCACCTATCATGATGACCCCGAAGGAATACATGACCTGGACGGAGATGCAACAGCGCAATGATTACTTCCGTAAGCAGAACGACCAGATATTCCAGGCGAAAGGCAAGGAGAAGTTTGACTTTTCCGACATGCACTTCGACCTAGGACCAGCCGAGAAAATATTCGGTCCTGGTGGCATCCGCGTGAAGACCCAAGGTAGTGCCGAACTGAAGTTTGGCATCAACAAGAAGAGCATCGACAACCCTTCTCTGCCTATTCGCAACCGTAAGACCACGATGATGGACTTCGATGAGAAGATTAACCTCAACGTGAACGGAAAGGTGGGCGACAAGGTGAACATGAACTTGAACTACAACACCGATGCCACCTTCGACTATGATGCCCAGAACATGAAGTTGAAGTACGATGGCAAGGAGGATGAAATCATCAAACTCGTTGAGGCTGGTAACGTTTCGTTCCCTAGCAACTCCTCGCTCATCAAGGGAGCGAGCAGCCTTTTCGGTGTGAGAACCGATATGCAGTTCGGCAAACTCAAGTTGCAGACCGTGTTATCGCAGAAGAAGTCGGCATCCAAGAGTGTGTCGAGCAAGGGCGGCGTGCAGCTCACGCCGTTCGAACTGGACGTGGCTGATTACGAGGAGAACCGTCACTTCTTCCTCTCTAGATATTTTCGAGATCATTATGATGCCTGGATGCAGAAGTTGCCAAACTTGACCACGGGCATCACCATCAACCGTGTGGAAATCTGGGTAACCAACAAGACGGGCAATACCACCAATACCCGAAACATCGTGGCGTTGACCGACCTGGGCGAGACCTCCAAGTTGAGCAACAAGTTGTGGACTGCCAGTGGACAGGTGCCATCCAACCAAGCCAACACCGAGTACCAGGCGATGGTGGGACAATATAGTGCGGCACGTGACATCGACCAAGCGGCGGCTACCCTGGAGGGAGGCGGACTGGTGGGTGGCTCCGACTTCGAGAAGTTGGAGAGTGCCCGACTCTTGAATTCTTCAGAATATACGGTCAATACGGCCATGGGATATGTTTCGCTGAAGAGCGGATTGCAGACCGACCAGGTCCTAGCCGTGGCTTACGAATATACATCGGGTGGCGTGACTTACCAAGTGGGTGAGTTTGCCTCCGACATCAGCGATACCAAGCAGGCACTCTTCGTGAAGTCGCTCAAGAATACTAGTTGCAACCCTCAGCAGGGTAACTGGGACTTGATGATGAAGAACGTGTACTATCTCGCCTCTCAGGTAGAGAAGGAAAAGTTCCGCCTCGACGTGAAGTACCAGAGTGACACCACAGGTGTCTACCTGAGCTATATCCCGGAATCTCAAGTAAAGAACACTCCGTTGATACGTGTGCTCGGTGCCGACCGACTCGACAATAACAACAAGGCGCACAGCAATGGATACTACGACTACGTGGAGGGCTATACAGTGTCCAACGGTCGTGTGTTCATCCCGAAGGTAGAGCCTTTTGGTAGTTATATGCACGATTATCTGGTGCAGCATGGCGTGTCTGAGGAGCAGGCACAGAAGTATGCCTTCACCGAACTTTACGACAGTACCAAGACCGTGGCTAAGCAGATAGCCGAGAAAAACAAATATCAGTTGGTGGGTCAGTTCAAGGGCTCATCAGCCAATGTCATATCCCTGGGTGCCTATAATGTACCGCAGGGTTCCGTGGTGGTAACCGCCGGTGGTGTGACTCTCAAGGAGGGTAGCGACTACTCGGTGGATTACAATGCGGGCGAGGTAACCATCCTCAACCAGAGCATCATCGATGCCGGAACTTCCGTCAACGTATCTTTGGAGAGCAACACCGACTATGGACAGATGCGAAAGACCATGTTTGGTGTCAACTGGGAGTACGACTTCTCCAAGAACTTCCAGATTAGTGGTACGTTGCAGCATCTCTCCGAGCAAGCCCTCATCAACAAGGTGTCGATGGGAGCCGAACCATTGAAAAATACCCTCTTGGGCTTCAACCTGAACTGGAAGAAGGAAAGCCAGTGGCTGACCAATGTGCTAGACAAGATACCGTTCCTGCATGTTACCCAGCCTTCTCAAATCTCGTTTACCGGTGAGTTCGCCAAGTTGATTGCGGGCGAGGCTGGCGGTACTCAGGACAATGCGTCCTATATCGACGATTTCGAGAATACCAAGAACACCATCGACGTGATGACCCCGACCTCTTGGGTCATCTCTAGTGTGCCATCGCTCAACTTCAAGAGCGATTATAACGACAAGACTGGTTTGACGAGTGGCTTCCATCGCTCTCGTCTTGCTTGGTATTGCATAGACCCATTGTTCACTCGCCGTGGAAGTTCGCTGACCCCAGGTCATATCAAGAGCGACTTGAAGCAGCTCAGCAACCACTATGTACGCGAGGTATATACCAAGGAACTTTTCCCGTTGCGCCAGCAGAGTACCTACCAAGGTGCCACCAATACCCTGAGTGTGCTCAACTTGGCCTATTATCCATCGGAGCCAGGTCCCTACAACTTCAATGTCAGCGACCTCCAGGCAGATGGTACGCTTCGCAATCCGCAGAACATGTGGGGCGGTATGATGCGTAAGTTGGATACCAACGACTTCGAGCAAGCCAACATCGAATACATCGAGTTCTGGATGCTCGACCCATTCATCTACTCTCGTGAACAGGCTGATGCCGCCGACTATGGAGGCGACTTCTATATCAACCTCGGAGAGGTGAGCGAGGACATCTTGCGAGATGGTAAGAAATTCTATGAGAGCGGAATGCCTGTGGATGGAAGCGACAGCTTTACCTACACCCAGTGGGGTAAGATTCCTACCCAGAGTACGGTGACCTACGCATTTGCCACCACAAGTGGAAGCCGCGCCTTGCAGGATGTGGGTTTCAACGGATTGACCGATGCCGAGGAGCAGACTTTCTATAAGAGTGCCTACCTCGACCAAATACAGGGCAAGGTGAACCAAGCGGTATTCGACAGCATCTTTGCCGATCCAGCCCGTGATGACTATCACTACTTCCGTGGATCGGACTGGGACCAGATGCGTGCCCCAATCCTCTTGCGCTACAAGTATATCAACAACCCTCAGGGCAACTCGCCAGATAGCGACAATCGCTCGGAGAGCTATGATACCTCCTATAAGTCAACCCCTGATGTGGAAGACATCAATCAGGACTATACCCTCAACGAGTATGAGAAGTACTTCCAGTATCATGTAAGTATTCGTCCGGAAGACTTGGTGGTGGGTACCAATCATATCGTTGATAAGCGAGAGTACACACAAACCTTGCGTGATAACACACGCAGTACGGTAACCTGGTATCAGTTCCGCATCCCTGTGGATGAGTTTGAGAGTCGTCAGGGCAATATCAACGATTTCTCCAGCATCCGTTTCATGCGTATGTTCCTGACAGGTTTCAAGAAGCCTATCGTATTGCGTTTCGGCACCCTCGACCTCGTACGTGGCGAGTGGCGTACCTACGACCAGCAACTTAGTGCAGCATCGGGCGGTACCCTGGAGGCAAGTGCTGTAAGCTTGGAGGAAAATGCAGAGAAGACTCCTGTCAACTACGTGTTGCCACCAGGCATCACTCGTGAGCAAGACCCTAGCCAGCCACAGCTCGTGGAGGCTAACGAGCAGGCGCTGAGTCTGGTGGTGAAAAACTTGAGCAGTGGCGAGGCGAAGGCTGTCTATAAGAATACAACGCTCGACTTGCGCCAATACAAGCGCATACAGATGTTTACCCATGCCAATGCCTTGGAGCAGAACACCACCAATCTGAAAGATAACCAGCTGGCAGTGTTCGTGCGTTTGGGTAGCGACTATAAGAACAATTACTATGAGTATGAGATTCCACTCAAGTTGACTGAGCCTCGTAACAACTATAACTATAGGAGTTCTGCCGACCGTAAGTTGGTTTGGCCAGAGGATAACCTGCTCGACGTGGCGCTCAGCGTGTTCACCAACCTGAAGAAGGAACGTAACAAGGCGAAGGCGCAGGGCTTGGCATCCTATATGTCGCCATTCTCTCTGTACGACAGCAATCATCCAAACAATAAGCTGACCATCGTGGGTAATCCAACCCTTGGCGAGGTGAAAACCATCATGATTGGTGTGCGCAATAATTCGGGCGAAATCAAGAGTGGTGAGGTCTGGGTGAATGAGCTTCGACTCAAGGAACATAATAATAAAGGTGGATGGGCAGCCAATGCCAACTTGAATGTGCAGCTCTCCGACTTCGGTAGTGTGAATGCCACGGGCAGATATACGAGCGAGGGATTCGGTGGCTTGGAAGACGGTGTGGCTAGCCGTAGTACAGACAGTTATGGCTCCTATAGTGTGACTACATCGCTCGAAATGGGTAAGTTCTTCCCAGACAAGGCGAAGGTGAGCATACCTTTATATTATAGTGTAACCAAGGAAAGAACCTCTCCGAAGTACAATCCGCTGGATACCGACATGGAATTGAAGGATGCCCTTGATGCGACCGGCTCCAAGCATGAGCGAGATTCCATCGAAAACATTGCCGTGACCAAGGTGACGCAGACCAACTTCTCTGTGTCGAATGCTCGAATCGGTATCGCAACCAAGCGCCATCCGATGCCATACGACCCAGCCAACTTCTCGTTTACCTATAGTCATTCACACCAGTATAACACAGGCGAGACCACGGTTTACGAGCGTCGTGACAACTGGCGTGGCTCGCTGGATTATTCCTGGAGCCCTGTATATAAGTCGTGGGAACCATTCAAGGGATTGAAGAACAAGAGCAAGTGGCTCGACATTCTGAAACGATTCGGACTGAACTGGTTGCCACAGAACGTGGCATTCAATACCGAGATGACTCGCGACTACTATGAGTTGCAGGAACGAGACATGGAGGCAACGATGAGCGGTTCTGCTGGCGTAGACTCCAACTTGCCACTTACCTTCAGCGAGCAGTTCCTATGGAACCGAGAGTTCACCTTGCGCTGGGACTTGACCAAGAACCTGCACATGAACTTCCAGAGTGCTACCCATGCCCAGATAGAGGAGCCTTACACACCAGTAAACAAGGACCTCTATGCCGACCAGTACCATGCTTGGAAAGATTCAGTATGGACTAGCATCAAGCACTGGGGTGTGCCTCTCGACTATCAGCAGACCTTCCAGGCATCCTATAAGGTGCCTCTCAACTTGCTGCCAATCTTCGACTGGGTGAATACCGATGCCTCTTACAACTCCAACTACTCTTGGGAGCGAGGCACGGAGGACGAGGACGGAAATTCGTATGGCAATACCATCAATACCCATCGAGAACTGACGCTGAATGGTAGTTTCAATATGGAGAAACTCTACAACCATATACCATTCCTCAAGAAGACTAACGAGCGTTTCAACAAGACGAAGAGTACGAGTCAGCTAAAGCGAGAGCAAGAGGAGAAAGCCAAGAAAAAGAAAGAGGCGCAACTTGCTAAGCAGAAAGCTAAGGAACAGGCGGCTAAGGATGAAGCTGATGGCAAGAATACACAAAATAGTAAGGATGGAAAACTTGCCAATACAAAACTCTCAGCCAAGAACGACCCTGCAAAGGTGTTGCCAAAGAACAAGAAGGCATTCGAGAAGGAGATAACGCTCCTGCCTGATACTGCCTTCAATATCCGACATGGCAAGAACTCGAAGCGACTCATCGTGAGTGCCAAGACCGAGGATGGAAAGATGTATCACCTAAAATATAAAAAGGTGGACAATAATCAAATCAAGATTATCTCTCGTGTAGATAGTGCGCTCAAGTTGAAATTGACGGTGTTGCCAAAGGAACCGTTGGATAACCAAAAATGGTACAAGGGCTTGCAGAGTGTGGCTCGACTGGCGATGATGCTACGCAACGTGAGTGTGAACTATCGCAATAGCTATCAGATGACTCTTCCTGGCTTTACCCCTAGCGTGGGTGATGCCTTCGGACAGAAGAAAGTGGGTTCGATGGCTCCAGGCCTTGACTTCGCCTTTGGTTTCATCGACGATAACTATATCGACAAGGCTCGCCGCAACGACTGGTTGCTCTTCAATGACTCCGTGGCAACCCCTGCCACAACGAGCAAGACGGAGAACTTGCAGTTGAGGGCTACGCTGGAACCTGTAAAGGACTTCAAGATAGACCTCTCTGCCACTCGTACCATGAACACGCAGAAGAGTATACAATATATGTATGAGGGAACTCCTACCACTCAGAGTGGTAGTTTCCAAATGACTACCATCTCGCTGAGCACAGCGTTCGAGGGTATGGGCAATGCCAACAGCGGCTATCGTAGCAAGACCTTCGAGAAGTTTGTTGGCTCATTGGAGAGTTTCCGTCAGCGAGTGGAACAGCAATATGCCGGGACGGTTTATCCTGCTGGTTCTACTTTGGGCGGAGGCAAGTTTGATGCCACACGTACACCTGTCAACAAGTACAGTGCCGACGTGATGATTCCAGCCTTCTTGAATGCCTATACTTCGATGGGCGGAAGTTCGCTCTCGCTCTTCCCGGCATTGAGCAGGATATTGCCAAACTGGACGGTGCGCTATGGTGGACTCGGCAAGTTGCCTTGGTTCCGTGACCACTTCAAGAGCGTGAACATCAACCATGCTTACAAGAGTGTGTTTGCCATCGGTAGCTACAATAGTTACAGTACTTACCAAGAGTATATGAACGGGCTTGGCTTCATCACCGATGCATCAACGGGCAATCCATCGCCAAGTAGCATGTTCAATATCTCTCAGGTGAGCATCAATGAGACGTTCTCTCCTCTGCTCGGTATGGATATGACCTTCAACAACAACATGACGGTGAAGGCAGAGTATCGTCAGACTCGAGTGTTGAACCTCAGTATGACGAGTGTGCAAATCAACGAGGCGTTGAGCAAGGACTGGGTAATAGGCTTGGGTTATCGCATCAACGACTTCAATCTCTTTGGCGGTGGTGCTCGCAAGGTAGTGAAGGGCAAAGGTGGAAAGGGTTCGCAGAACAACCAGAAGAACGCTTCCAGCAACTCCAATAACCGAGGGGGCTATGGCACCAACCATGACCTAAACATGCGTTTGGATTTCAGCTTGCGTAACCAAGCAGCCATCGTTCGTGACATCGCCTCGATGACGAGTAGCGCCAGCAGTGGCAACAAGGCATTGAAGTTGAGTTTCTCAGCCGACTATACCTTCAGCAAGCTCCTGACGATGAGCTTCTACTACGACCGTCAAACCAACACGCCGCTGCTTTCTAGCAGCAGCTATCCGACAACTACGCAGGACTTCGGTCTGAGCATCAAGTTCTCGCTGACGAGGTAATGATTGAATCGGGGATACGCCTAAAAGTGTTCCATAAAAGAACATATATAGCAATAAAAAGAGGGTGTGTCATAAGTTATGTCCTATGCGCCCTGAAAGGGCAAACTGCCCCTAGCCCAGGGCATCGCCCTGGGGGTAACGTCCCAACAAAATGTCGCCCTGAAAGGGCAAAAGCATCTCATTATTAATGCTTTTGCCCTTTCAGGGCGACATTGCTTAATACCAATATTACCCAGGGTGTTGCCCTGGGCTAGGTGCTTTTGGGCTTTGGCTTTCCCTTCGGCCGCCGATTTACAATTCAGCCCGTCTTTGTCTGCTATCAATAGGACTTATGACACACCCTCTTTTTTGTACTTGTTTTATTGCTTTACGATAACCACTCGTTGTCTGCAAGCCTTGGCTATCGTATTCTTGGCTTTTACGAAATCAAGGTAATCTTGGGCTGGGAAGGTGCCACTGTGCATGATGATTCGATAGAGGGCATGCACTTGGTTGGCTTCCTTGGTAATCGTAAACTTCAAAGAACCGAATTTCGTTTCTATCTCCTTGTCTGTAGGAAGAGATTCTATTTTGTATCCTTCTGGCAAATGAATGGTGATGTCTTCTTTATCTTGATAGCCGAAACTAGTATAGAAGGACGATTGACGGTCTTCCGAACTACTGATGTCTTCATTGCCAGCTTTCAGGGGGTTGATAGGGATGAAGAGCCTGTTGCCCGTGGCGTTGGCGTATTTGCAAGTCACATCGAGTTTAGTACGGATGATCGGATGTGTTTTATCCTCTTCAAGGTCGCATGTCTTTACTTGGGCTGCTGGCAGGTAGAGGTATCGCAGAATGCTCTTCTGTCGGTCTGTATTGCTCATCGACATCAGTGGGAGATAGTTCTCGTATTGTCGGTTGGTCTTCTCCATGTTGATTCCGATGTCTGCCATTCCGTTGTCTGAAACTTTGATTTCTACCTTGCTTTTTTGTAGATTCTCTGTATCGGCATAGTGTGGCAAGCGAACCATCTTGCCTCCTTGTGATGTAATCAACAGGGCTTGGTGACCGGCGATGTCTTCATGGAGATAGCCCAAAGGAAAACGGGTGTTGGTGCATTCCAACCACAAGGTGTCCTTTTCCATCGGTACACCCACGATGACATGGTCCAGTTGGTTGAGGTTCGGGAAGTCGGTCAGCAAGTCGGCTTGTTGGGTGCTGATAGCGGCATAGATGGCAGGGATACCTGCTTCTCGCAGAAGTGCCACCATGTAATTGGAAAGTCCCTTGCAATCACCGAAGCCATGGGTGGAAACATCCTCGGCGGTAGCTGGTTGGTAGCCGCCGATTCCCAACTGGATGCTGACATATCGGGTGTTGTCGTAAAGATACTGATAGAGGCGAGCTATCTTCTCACGCTTGCTTTTCAGTCCGTCTGTCATCTCGTGTACCTTTTGCTTGGCTTCTTGACTCAGTTGGTCACGACCTTTCAATAGCTCATATTGCCAAAGTCCAAAGTTCTGCCATGTGTCAAGCTTTCCCTGGGTGCCTCTGAAACTGAAGTCGTCGGGTGCAAAGAGAACGAGAGGTGTTTGCTTGAAAAATGGTAAGGCATAGCTTTCTTGCTTGCGTGCCGGCAAGTTATCAAATATAGCCTTGATGCTGCCATCTGCTAGTTGACGAATGGATAGGCTTGCTGGGCTTTCCGCTCCTTTCTGTGAATTCTCATTTTGGGATAGCAACGACTCGCAGTTGAGTGCCTTGTAGCGGCAATGAGCCCCTTCTGTACACTTGATGGTATAAGAGGCATGTTTCACTTCCTCGTCGTATTCTTCGGCAGGGCAGAAAGCAGGATGTGAAATGACTCCATTGGTCTTTTCCACTGTCCAGTCGAAGCTGATTTTGATGGGGTAACTGATGGGTTGGTATTCCAAATAGTAGGTGCTGTTTTCATCGCCAAGTCCACTGGATAGCTCTGTCATCTGCAAGTCTGATTTCTTCAATTTCTTGATGATTTTGCCATCTGTTTGCTGGATGGTGGCAGAGAAGTTCTTCAGTTTAGAGTATTTGTCGAGCATATATTGCCAATTGGCGGCTTTCTTGCTCTTGCTGTCGGAAATGAGTAGGACGCGATGAAAACTCATCGTGGCATCGGTTAGGGATGACTCTACATAGGTGGAGTCATCGACAACGACTACGTTTGCTGCCATGCACAATTCTGTGATGGCAGCAACGAGCGTTGAGAGCAATATTCTTTTGTTCATATTTCCTTATTCTTTTTTATTGGGCTTTCTTGAGCACCACTACATTGTTGAGTTCCTTGTAAACATCATCAAAGAAGTTCTTCAGTCCCTGATATTCATCCTGGAAGAACATCGCCTTCTTGATGGTGAAGGTGTACATCGCGCTGATGTAACCATCATCGAACTGCGTCTGTGTTCTGAAGATTATATTCTTGTCTGGGCTACGGAGAATCTTGGGTTGTGGCAGTTCTGCCGTATATCCCTCTGGTATCTTGATGATGCAGTTGTAGGTCTCGTTGATAGGACTGTCGAACTCCACAGGCATATTTCGCTTCTCTGCCTTGAAAGGTACGTCGCCAAAGGGCTTGATCATCATCGGTGACCAATAAATGATGTCTGCCATTTCTATATTCTTCTCGAAGTTGATGAGCTCTGTCGTCTCAGGGCTGTACTTGTGAGCATCTCTGAGTTTATACTTCTTGATGTTTGCGTTTAGTTCGTTGGCGATGTCTTTTACATATTCGGCACTGTCCTTTGCCGTGCAGAATGCCTTCTTCTTGGTGAGCGAGGCGATGCCGAAATATCTGGTGTTGATGCTTCCTTCCAGTTTGCCATCGCTATGCAGGGTGCCTTTCAGAATACTAGCCTCTTTGGCACTGGCTTGATCCATGATGTTGATGTTTTCTCCTTGTATCATGTGGGCTCCTGTGAGCAATACCGGGGGTAGGACATCTAGGTAGCCTCTCTCCGCAGAGCCATCCATGACATGTAGGGTGGAGTCGTTCTCATAAATGCCCACGATGAAGGTGTTGAGTGCTTCCAGACTAGGATGAGTGAGCGGAAGTATGCCATGGTTTCTGGTTCTCATCACCAAAGGGACGGTCTTGATGTTGAGCGTCTTGAGCATGTTCATGAGCAAGAAGTTGATGTCGGCGTTGCTTGCCTTGCCTTCTTTCAGCACATTGTGGGATGAATTGCCCGTAAGGGCATAGGAGCCATCCCACTTCACATATTGATGGAGCAACTTATAGGTCGCTACTACTTTGTCCTTGAAGTTGGAGATGGTGTCCAGGCAAGCCGCTTTCATCTCGTCTTTGAGAGGATTGGAGCGTTTGATGCGCCCACCGAAATCGTCGTCCTTCATCAGTAGCTCGTCTATGTCTTGCCAACTGGTGGTGAAGTTCTTGTAGAGTTGTCCGGGTATGTTGATGCTTCGTAGTTCGAAGGATATTTTGTTGGCATACATCGGTGGACACCATACGAACTTGTCGCCTTTCAGTGCTGGCAGGTTATGACCTTTGAACTGATAGCGAGTGGTTTGCTGTGGGTCTGCGTTGGTTACGTATGCCCTGTTGGATGCTTCTGAGGCGTATTGCAGGGAGTTGGCTCCAGTTTGCTCCATGTTGAAGACGAAGATTCCCGGTATCTCAATGTCGTAGGAGGTATAGAGAGTCGGGATCGTTTCCTGTGCATACCAGTCGTCTATCTGATAGAAGAAGTCACTGGTCTTGACGTATTGATATTCTATGACCGTTCCAGCTTTTGCTTGTGGTACTGTAAACTTGGTGATGGTGTGCGCCTTGTCCAGACGCTCATTGAAAATGAGGTCATTTCCCATCTTGGTCTTCACCATCTTTCCGTTCTCCATGTTGTAGGCTGTGGCTTTGATGCCTCTGAGCATCTCTCTGCTACCTCCTGCTTGGACAGGGTCGTAGTAGACGATGCTGATGTTGGCTTCGTCTGTACCTTCCTGGTCAAGAATCTTGATGCGCTTCTTGATGGTATACTCTATCTTGAATGTATTGCCGGCAAAGTTGTAGGCTACATCAGTTAGGCTATACAGCACCATCGCCTTGGCATTCTCGTCGAAAGGACAAGCTTTGATGCTCATCTCTTCCTTGGTAGGATTGCCAAACTTCGGATTAGGCTGGATGGATGACTGGGCTCTGGCTTCGGTTATGGAAAAGGCGAAGAGTGCTAGGATTAGAATGCGGATAAACTGAATTCTCATAATTAGTTATTATTTAAAGGATTGTGTACTTAGGTAGATAAATAAACGTGAAGAGGTATTGCTTACAGTGATAAAGCTGTAAACAATACCTCATCTATATCAATGATTATTTATCATTTTTCTTGTCGTAAGCGTGTACAGGATAGTCGATGGTGTAGTGAAGACCACGGCTCTCCTTGCGCTCGATAGCCATGCGGGTAATGAGATAACCCACGTTGATCATGTTGCGGAGCTCGCAGAGTTCCTTGCTCACCTTCACACGCTTGAAGAGGTTCTCGGTCTCTTCGTAGAGCAGGTCGAGACGATCCCAAGCTCGCTTCAATCGGAGGTCGCTTCGCACGATACCTACGTAGTTGCTCATGCACTCGCCCACTTCCTTCACGCTCTGTGTAATCAGCACCTTCTCCTCGTTGGTCAAGGTACCCTCGTCGTTCCATGCTGGCACCTTGTCGTTGAAGTCGTACTCATCCACGTGTTCCAAACTGTGCTTTGCCGCAGTGTCGGCATAAACCACAGCCTCGATGAGGGAGTTACTTGCCAAACGGTTGCCGCCGTGCAAACCTGTGCAAGAGCACTCGCCGAGAGCGTAGAGGCGGTTGATGCTAGAGCATCCGTTCAAATCTACCTTGATACCACCGCACATATAGTGAGCGGCAGGACGCACTGGGATGTAATCCTTGGTGATGTCGATGCCGATGCTGAGGCACTTCGCATAGATGTTAGGGAAGTGATGCTTGGTCTCCTCAGGGTTCTTGTGGGTCACGTCAAGGCAAACATGGTCTAGACCATGAATCTTCATCTCCTTGTCGATGGCGCGAGCCACGATGTCGCGTGGGGCAAGGCTCAAGCGCTTGTCGTATTTCTCCATAAAGCTCTCGCCGTTAGGCAAGCGGAGAATGCCGCCGTATCCACGCATAGCCTCGGTGATGAGGAATGCAGGGTGGGTCTCGCCTGGATGGAAGAGGGCTGTAGGGTGGAACTGCACGAACTCCATATCGGCTACCGTACCCTTGGCACGATAAACCATCGCCTCACCATCGCCTGTGGCAA